>VFQS010000267.1_pt1 | contig 65319 bp, 79 predicted proteins | sample 3512361 | NCBI WGS metagenome assembly VFQS01 (sample SAMN10412375, study PRJNA504923) | tailings metagenome | isolation source: Relicate 1 Philex TSF3 active mining | place: Philippines | reverse complement strand
AAGAGATCTAGACCACCTGGTGCAAGTAAAGTAAGAATGAGATAAGGGGAAATTTTCCCCTTATTTTTTTATTACAATATTTATATTCGTATAATAAGAACCTAAAATGAAAAATAATAAATCATTAAAAAACGAAGGATTGTTTTCTATGGCTGATAGATTTGTAGCAGATTTTTTTGACCATTTAAAAAGAGGTGCAACTGATCAAATGATTAAAAAAGCTGAGAAAGCTAACCTACCCCCTCCCGTTGTTCAAAAATTAATAGATATAGATAGAGAAGTTAAAGAGCTGGAAAAATCTCTTAAAAAATATGAAAAATAATTAAGAAGATGGCAGATTTTTCAAAAATGAATTACAAAGAGTTAATTCAGCAATCAAAAGAATTGAGAGCTGCAGAAGAGGCTCGACTTGCCATTTTACGAGAAAACAATAACGTGTCTGCTCAAGAACTTCAAGAAATAATAAAAAAAGATGCGGTATTACAAAATATTAAGGTCAAGCAGGCGGATGCCGTTAAATATTTAAAAATCCAAAGAGATACCCAAAAGGTTATCACCGATGATTTAGTACGACAAGAAGCATCGTTAAAAAGTATTTCAGCTGAATTAGCTCCTATTGCAGCATTAGATAGAAAAAGATTAGATTTACAAAAAGCACAATCAAACATAAGTGTAGAGGTAGCGGAATCGTATAATAGTATTGCTGAAAAAAGTCAACAATTAGCAGCTTTAACAAAAGAAGATAGTGTAGGTAGAGCGATTTTAAAAGATCAAATTGATGAGGAGATAAAAGATTTAGAATCGAAGGGTGCAATTGATAAGGAAATACTAGAAAATCTTAAAGAGCAGAGAAAACTCGCGGATAATATTTCCTCATTATCGGCGGAAGAAAGGGATATATTAACTGAACAAATAAGAGCATACGATTCAATGAAGAAAACCATTAGAGGTACATTGGATACTATTCGTATGACACTTCAAACGCCACAGGCAATGATTGTTGGTGCTTCAGTAGCAGCAGGAAAGTTTGTAGGAGCAATGGCTGATGTAAATAAACAGACTGGTATGTTTATGGCATCAACTGCTGGATTATCATTTGTATTTGATGATGCGGCCGGAACATTATCACAAATGGCAAAACTGAGTGGTGATGTAAACAAGGCAACATTTATGGCCCAACTTAATACTAATGTTTTAGCAACAAGTATGGGTATTGGAGGAGAAGAGGCCGCAACATTGGTTAATGCATTTGGAAACCTTCAAGGTTTATCACAAGAAACCGGAGAACAAATGGTTTCAATGGTGGGTAATACTGCAAGAATGAGTGGTGTTTTACCATCGCAAGTGATGAAGGATATGGCGGGAGCGAGTGAGGAAATGGCATTGTATTCAAAGGGTACTGGTGAAAATTTTGCAATGGCAGCTATTCAAGCATCAAAATTAGGTGTTTCGATAGCAACTACTGCAAAGATGGCAGATAACCTTTTAGATTTTGAAACTTCAATTGAAAAAGAATTAGAGGCAAGTGCAATGTTGGGTAGAGATTTAAATCTTAGTAAAGCTAGAGAATTGGCCTATGCTGAAGATATTGAAGGTGCTACTGCAGAAGTATTAAAACAGGTTGGTGGTATAGATGAATTCAATAAAATGGATGTTTACCAAAAGAAAGCCGTTGCGGATGCATTAGGTGTTTCAGTTTCTGAGCTAAAACAAATGTCTGCTAATCAGGAAGAATTAAATAATATAAGTAAAAAATACGGAGAAAATACTGCCCTAGCTTATGATTATATAAGAGCGATGGGAGAAAAATTCGGTGGGCCTATTGCAAGTGGTGTAACATTCTTTGTGGGTGAATTAATTAGGGCAAAACTAACAGCCGCAGCAATTAATGGACAAGGAGGCTTAGGGGGAATGTTAAGGTCATTAAATCCATTTGGCAGAGGAGGAGCCCCTTCTGCACCAACAGCTCCATCAACACCACCACCAACAACTTCAGCACCCGCAGCAAATCCAGGACAACAAGCATCTTCGATGACGAGGTTTAATCCTGCGCAAGTATTAGCAGGAGCGGCAGCATTATTAATCGTAGCTGCAGCCGTTTATGTATTTGCAAAAGCTATGCAAGAATTCGCATCAGTTCCAGTGAGCGCAGTTTTATTGGGTATAGTTTCATTACTTGCATTAGTTGGAGCTTTAGCATTAGTTGGTTCGATAATGATGAGTGGAGTTGGTGCAGTAGCGATAATAGCAGGAGCAGCAGCTATGTTAATTATAGCCGCAGCGATGTGGGTATTAGGAAAAGCATTGCAAGAAATAGCAAAAGTAGATCCTATGGCATTAATTCAGATGGGAGCAGCGATATTAGCATTTGGATTAATGGTTGCACCATTGGGATTATTATTTACTCCACTTATGTTAGCAGCAGTTTCAATGATTGCTTTGGGTGGGGCAAGTTTAATTTTAGGTGCCGGATTAATTGTTTTAGGTGCTGGATTAGTTTTAATAGGAAAAGGAATTTCAGCAATTACTTCGGGTTTACCATTATTAGTAGAACAAATGGGTTCATTAGCCCAAATTGATTTTTTACCAATACTAGGTTTAGCTGGAGCTTTTACAGCATTAGCTTTCGCATTAGGATTAGTTGCAACTATGGGATTAGCAGCTCTACCTGTATTAGCGGCAGTAGGTTTAGTTGCAGGTGGGGCCGCAGCACTTATGGGTGGCGGCGGAGGAGCAGAAAAAGGTGGTATGTTGGAAGAAATAAAAGGCTTAAGAAATGATTTAGCTAGTGGTAAAATAGCAGTTTATATGGATGGTCAATTAGTTACATCAAAGGTGGCAAATGTTGCATCTAAAAACCCAGTAACATAATAGAAAATGCCTACATTATTAGAATTATTCAATTCTTCAAAAGAGAAAAAACAAATACCACAAAATAAGCCAACAACTTATATTGCGGATACTGGGCAATTTCTTATTGATAGAGAAAACAAATTAGGAAATTCATTAGAAAAAAGATTTGACCCTTTAACTGAAACTGCACTAGAACAGGAGTTAAGTGGTTTAAGGCCTATGAGATTGGTAAATGCACCAACATTATATGGAACTGAAATCATTAGAATTACTACACAAAAGACATCTGATGTGGATGCGATGAAACTTTCTAAAAATCCTAATCAACAAATCAGTTTAGGGAAGATAGGAAGATTTATAGAAAAGGGTGTAAACTTTGTAAATAAAACATTAGGTATTCCTCAAAATGTATTTCCAACTTATGTAATCAATACAAAAGAATTTAAGGAGGCTAGAACACCTAATAAGATGATTGTATTGGGTGATATAAGAAAAGATGCTAGAGGAACTGCATTAGGAAGATTTCTTAAGGAAACTGGAGCAGGAACTCCTTCTCAATTAGCAAAACAATCATTCGGAAAAGGTATTAACTTAGCTAAAACGGCTTTTAGAACAGTTCTCTTGGGGGATAGAATGATACCTGTAACATCTGGTAGTTTAGATAATTTTGTTCAAAAATACTATTATCCAAAAGAAGACCAATTCACAGGTACATATACCTATTCGATGAAAGATTTAACTATCGGAGATGCAAAACAATCATTCGATATTTCAAAGGTATCACCTGTATTTGGGTTGGATAGAACTGCTAATGGAAACTTATTTGGTACACCTAGGAGGTTTGCAAATAGGGAAGTTGTTTATGGATTTCAGTTATCAGACGGAACTCGTCATCAGAAAAAAGGTGAACCGACCATCGATGAGCTTATACAATATAATTCATTTAACGCCACATACTCACAGGAAAATCCGGAAACTGCGGTAAGTGGTAGTTTAAAAACTAATCCTATTTTAGAATTCATTAAACCAAAATCATTACAAAGAGCAAATTGGAAAAAAGATAGATATTCAACCGATAACACAACGAAGACTTATCATAATGGAACTGAAACCGTTTATGATAATAAATTAGAAGGTCGTAGAGGTTTGTTTAAAGATAGAGATATCATAAATCAAACTGGTAGAATGGCCGCTGGGGAAGTTGCTAATTTAAAATATAATGGGAAAACATTAGATGAAGTAGATTTAATACCATTGAAGTTTCAAAGAGTGAATGATAACGCTGTCGTATTTTTTCGTTCAATTATAAGTGGATTTAGTGAGCAGTTTTCTCCATCTTGGGAAAGTAGTAGAATGTTAGGTTCTCCATTCAACTTTTACAACTACACTTCAGTTGAAAGAAAATTGACATTCAATATGAAATTATACGCAATGTCTCAGGCTGAATTAGTTATGATGTGGAGGAGAATAGAATTTTTAGCACATTGTGCGTATCCATATCAATACAATCAGGGTATTATTGAACCAACGCTCTTGTATTTTACATTAGGTAGTGTGTATAATAAAAAGGCATGTTTTTTAGATAGCTTATCTTATTCAATAGAAGATTCGGAAAATCTTTGGGAAATAGGAGGAGGATTACTGAAAACAAAAGAGGGAACTTTCGAAAGTACATTTAATGATGTATTTTATGCTTCACAGCAAAATGGACAAGAGAATTCAAGAGAAAATGGAGTTGGGGCAACTGTATCAGAGAGTAAGTTAAATGTAGCACAATCATCTACTGGTGTATATAATACAAAAGTGGATAGACTTAAAGAAGGTGAAACCACTATTTACAATAAAAATTTAAAGGTTTCTAATTTAGAAGAATATAATAGAGAAACAAAAGTAAGTCAGGGTAATTATAATATGGATTATTATAAACTTCCTAAGTTTATAAACGCTTCAGTAGGATTGACATTTATTGAAACAAAGAATACTACTGATTACAACCTTTATGGATACGGTAAAAAAATTGAGTAATGAGATATAATACTAAAAATACTAAAAGATTAGCGGATGGCAAAAAGGTATTAAAAACCTCAATACTAAAATCCATACCGAAAAAAGATGATGATATATATATTATCACACAAGAAACCGATAGATTAGATTTATTAGCTCATCAGTTCTATGGTGATAGCACACTTTGGTGGATTATTGCAAATGCTAATAATTTAAATAGTGTGAATATAGGATTAAATGCAGGTATTCAATTAAGAATTCCTAAAAATAAATTTGATGTATTAAATAATTTATACTAATGTCATTTCCTTTTTATAAAGCAATAGATTCTTATATTGGAGAAGAATTAAAAGCGAGAACTTCTAATAATAATGTTGAATTATCAAAATTAGTTCCGTGGATTAAAGCTACTTCTAATTTAGGAGATAGATATTCATTAGGTACTGAAACGTATTCAACCTTATTTGACGGAGGAAGTAGTGATGCGTATCGTAATAATAGTGGTGATCCGTGGAGATTTAGACCGAATCCAATAATAACAGACTTCTCAGTAGATTTTGCAAGTAGAGGAACATTAAGAAGATGTACTTTAAAAATAAAATGTTTTTCTCCTGAACAATTAAACAAAATTCAAACTTATTTTTTGGAACCTGGTATTTCTTGTTATATTCAATGGGGGTGGAATTATTCAGTAAGCGGTAAAAAAGCTATTGGGCCAACTGGGATAGATAAAGATACTATTTTAAAATATTATAGGAATGCATCCGAGTTAAATAGTATAAGAGAATCAAACAAAGGTTGCTATGATAATTTTGTTGGAATTATAAGTGGTGGAGAATCAACGATAAGCGGAAATGAATTTGATGTTAGTGTTAAACTAGTTTCAATGGGGGAAGTTTTAATGGGATTACCTAGAGATGGAGCTCAAGATGATAAAACTAAAATAGAACCAACAAATTATCCTGTTCATAAAATAAATAGTTATTTACAATCTAAAAATGTTGCAGTAAATTTTGCATATTTCTTTGATCAATTACCTGATTCTTTAAGAACTCCTGAACTATTAGCAAGGGAAAGAGAATTTAGATTTGCAACTGATTTTATAAATTATAATGAATCACTCATAGAGGAAGCAAAATCTGAAACAACAAGTGGTGTGTTTAGTGGAAATTTAACAATTCAATCTTCCCCTGCCTTATCAATAGAAGCATTAGATTCAGAAAGTCCAATAACATCATGTAAATATGTAAGTTTTGAAGCCTTTTGCAAGCTTTTGAATATGACTAGAATTAAGTTTAAAGATCAGGGACTAAATCCAAACATAGATTTGACAAACTCATATTGTGGTGCATTTAAGGGAATGTTTTCAACTGATGAAGTAGTTTTTATTCCTAATAAAGAATGTAGAGGTTTTTTAGGTGATATAGGATTATTAAGGGAAAAAGTAGGAAGTTCAATAAATAAAACTATTGATAACTCTGTGAATGGTAGAAGTTTTGTAAGAACGAGCCCAACGACCGTAACAGCTGACGGAGAAACATTTACACTAGCTGCATATACACATGGTTGGATAGGAGATTTATATATCGAAAATAGTATTGCTATGGATGCCTTAGAAAACCAAACCGCATCCATTAAGGAAGTTTTGGATAGTGTGTTATCTAGAATAGAAGAAGCAGTAGAAGGATTGTGGCACTTTCAAATAACCGAAGATAGAACTGGGAATTCTCTAAAACTAAGAATAGCAGATGGGAATTTAAGAAATCAACGAAGTGGAACTAGTATCGAAACTTACGATATGTTCGGAACAGATAGTTTCTTTTTGGATGCAAATTTTAGTTTGGATATTCCAAAAGGTATGATGAGTATGATGGTAATGGAAAAATCTAATCCAAATCTTAAATCAACCGATACTTTGACAAGAGGATTATTTTCTGATAAGATAGATAGTGTGATGATAGATGAAATGAAAGCACTAGACACCGCAAGCACAGATCCACCGGCTCAAACTGAATTTGAAGAAAGATTGTGGATTGAATTTAGAAGAAATATAAGAATTGCAATGAATCCATATTATGTGACTATTGGAGATATTGGAGATGGTAATTTATCAACGTGGTGCATTTATTCTCATTTTTTAAATAAAAGGATTTTCAATGACCAAAGAAAAGGAGATTTATATGATGGGGGTGGAGAAGTTTACAATGGAAGACCTGCGCCAGTGGAATTTAGTTTTACTGTATTAGGCATGAGCGGATTTCAAGTTGGACATTTATTTAATGTAAAAGGTTTACCTCCTCAATATGTGAGTGGAAATGGTGCGTTTCAAGTTGAAGAAGTTACTCATAAGATAGATTCAAAGCAATGGATTACAGAAGTAAAGGCGGCGTTTAGACCATTTTATAAAGATTAGAAATGATAGATAATTACAAAAATCTAAAATCAATAAGGATTAAAAATATACCACCAAAAACATTTTTTCCTAAACCCAATCAATCGGATTATGAAAGGGGGTATATAACAAGATACTTTACTCAAATGAGAGGAACTCCTGGTGCACCAATTTTTGAAGTTAATAGTGAAGTATTTAGGAATTATTCAAATACTGATTACTATTTAGGAGTTGAGTTGAATTGGAAAATTAAAGGAGAGTTAGAAGATAAATATACTGAGAAAGGTGAGTTTATACCATCAGTTCATACCGTAAATTCATTGGCAATTAGAGAAGCAGAAAAAATATTACCAGAGATAAATTTATATTTGGTAAATACAAAACAATTTCATAGATTAGTATAGTTATAAACAAACAACAAAGTTATATGGCAAATTTCAAACACTTATCGGATTTAGAAATCCAACAAATGACCTTCGATTGGAGGTATAGAGGGTTTACAACCTTAGACTTACTCACAGAAGAAGAATGTGATGAGGTAAATGATGAATTAGAAAGATTAAGACAGGAAAGAAAAGGAACTCTTACACCCGATGGTAAAGAATGGGGAGAATGGGATCCATTTGCTTACCCTCATAAAATTTCTGAAAAATTAGAAAAATTATTTGTTCACCCAAAAATTATTGAAGCGTGTTCGTTTCTTATGGAAGGTGAAATAGTTGGTATGCAAACTTGGGCATACTTTAAACCACCTGGACAATTAGGTAGAGATATGCATCAAAACGCATTCTATACAGGATGTGGGCACAATGAAATTATCAACACCGCATTAGCATTAGATAATCATGATGCTGGTAATGGGGCGGTTTGGAACTATGAGGGTTCTCATAGATTACCAACGTTACCAATCGAAGTGGATGAGGAAAGAACAAAAACAAATCCATCATTTTGGAGAAACGAAAGAGGTAAACCTTGTGTTATGCCAGAGGGACATGATTTCAGAAAAGTAGAAGGAGTTCTTAAAAAGGGACAAGTAGTATTGTTACACTCACATTGTGTGCACGGTTCAGAGCCAAATAACTCGAATAGATTTCGTAGAAACTTTTTAGGTGGATATCTTAAAAAAGGAGCATTCTTTAATCAGGGTTCACACATGAAAAGAGAACCGATTGATTTAAATCCATTGGTAGAAAAGTATTGGAATTCTTAAAAATATTTCGTATATTTGTTTCCTATGGTAAAATTCGTAGAGAACAAAGATAGCGGAAAAGAATTCTTAGGAAAATACACAACTGAAAAAAGTGTAATATTTCCTTTATTCCAAAATAGAAAAGAGCACCCCATAGTAAATAAACTATTGGGTGCTTTTGTTTTTATTGGAGAGGATTGTTATGTTCTTATGAATGGACATAATGATTGTTTAGATGTTCCTCTAGAAGTTTTACAAAAAGGAGATTCCCCTAAATTTATCTTTGATAGTAAATGGTTTCCACATCAAATGGAATTACCTAATACACATAGTGTTGATGTTTTATATCATCTAAGTCAGTTTAAACCTTACGAATATGATATGATATATAACTCTTTTACAAAGGGGTATAGAGGTAAGGATGATTTAAGATGGATTCCAATAACAACCATAACTAAGATTGTAGTAGATTTTGTAAATGAAAACCTAAAGTATGCCAATACTGAGGGGGTTGGGGGTTACGATTTCTACAATTCCTTAGTCCTTCCGGAGTTCAAAAAAATTGAGAGTAATGGGATACCTACAACCTATGGAAATGAATACTCCCTCTACAACAACTTTACAACCACAGGGCGACCTTCAAATACTTTTGGGGGGGTAAACTATTCGGCACTAAATAAATCCGATGGCAGTAGGGATTATATCGTTTCTAAGGGTGGTGATTTGGTTCAGTTTGATTTTGATGGATACCACGTCCGTCTGATAGCCAGATTAGTAGGAGAAACTATACCGGAAGATTCTGCACATGAATGGTTGGGTAAACAATACTTTGGGAAAGCGGTATTAAATGATGAGGATTATCTTAATAGTAAGAAACTAACATTCCAACAATTATATGGTGGGATAGATGTAGAGAATTTAGAGATTCCATTTTTTAAAAAGACTGATGAATTTATTAAGGAGATGTATAAGAGGTTCTTAATCAATGGATATTTAGAAACTAAAGTGGGGAAACGAATTCCATTTCAAAAGATAGATAATCATAATCCCCAAAAGGTATTCAACTATTATTTACAAGCATTGGAAACTGAAACTAATGTAATGGTGATTAAAAAAATCAACCAATTATTAGATGGAAGAAAGACAAAATTAGTTTTATACACATACGATTCATTTTTATTTGATTTAGACATCGAAGAGGAAGAGGTTTTAGATAAAATTAAAACCATTTTAGATGGAATTGCTCCGACAGATATGAGCAGAAATAAGACTTATGGAAATATTTAATACTTATATAGGAGAAAAAAGTATTAAAATATTTTAAATGAAGACACAGTTACTATGTACCTTTGCGGAGACAGATAATTTGCAGGATATTCTTCAAAAAGTAAGAGAGAATTATAAAATTGTATATAACTATATCTACATCTTACAAAATAAAACGAATATAGAAGAATTATATATTACTTACAATATTGATGTGGAATTTAGACCTCCAATTCAATTAGAAAATACGATATTAGTACATCGTAAAAAGCAATCAAATACTCTTTATACAATTAATGCATTGAACCAATTAATAAAAGAAGAAAATGGTGGAGTATTGGATACAAATTTTCCTTTGGATTGGGAGAAATATAAAAATTGTATAATCCTAACAGGGGCGACAGGGATACGAAAAATTCCAACAAGAATATTCCAAAAGATTGAATTCAATTAATAGAAAAAATGACTGATATTAATAAAATAATAGATGAAATTTTATTGGAACACTCTCAAAAATACCCAATCCCTTCATTAGAAGAAAGAGAGCAGGTAGAGAATATGATAGAGTGTTGCTATAAGTTAGGATATGATGAATATGCTGATATTATAGAAGAATTTTTTATTACTGAAGCAGAGCCTAATGTAAAATCAAAATCTGCTACAACTGCTAGGATTTCTAAGAATGTATCTCAAAAAGCCGATGCTGGTAAAGAAGGTGAATCAAAAGAATTTCCTGGTAAATATCATTTAGGAGCTGGATTTTACTCATCCAAGCAGGGTGGTGAAGCTGAATTTAAGAATGATGGGGGAAACCTTAGACCAGTAACTCCGCAAGAAAAAGAAAAACTTAAAGGAAGTAAAGGAGGAGGAGCAGGAGCAGGGGGAGGAAAACTCGCTACTCAAACACCTGCTGGCGTTCAACCAAAATCTGCAACACCTGCAAAACTTGATAGAAATATACCTCAAACACCTCCGGGTGTTCAACCAAAATCTGCAACACCTGCAAAATTGGCTAAGGATATACCTAATGATAAATGGGGTGATAATCCTCAAGAACCTGATTGGATGAAAGGTGGTGACCCTACATGGGGTGGTGCTGCTAATCAAAATTCCACTTGGGGTGATAATCCTCAAGAACCTGATTGGGCTAAAGGGCCTGCAATGTGGGATAAAAAAGTTCCACCTAGAGTTGAATTACCTAATATGGTGAGACCCAAAACCGGTGCACCAACTGATGCACCTCCACCTGTTGGAACTAAAGTAGGGGGAGCAGTGCCTCCACCGCCACCTCCACCTCCACCGCCACCACCGCCAAAAGTTGAATTACCATATAAGGCCAAAATTCAAAATTGGGCTAAAAAGGAAAAAGAATTTTTTGATAAGGGACAGGATAAACCTGGATCTGAAACAAGAAGAACCTTTGCTCAGGCCCTAAAAGATAAAGTAAAGGGAGCGGCTCAGGCAATAAAGCATGGATTTCAACATGAAGTTCATACTTTCAAAACTGCTGCGAAGGCTGTTGGAAAAGTATTTAGTGAACCAGGAGGATTCAGAAGTTTAGAGAAAGAAGAAAAGAAAGCATTAGTATCCGTTGGTATTAAGGTAGGAACTACTGCATTATTTGCAGCGGCAGGTGGTGGATTGGCACATGGTGCAGCTGCTTTTGCAAAACACGTTGCCGTTGAATTAGTCCCACACGCAGTTGCTGAAACAATTGTATTAGGTGTTGGTAGGGCATCTTTGTTTGCAAATGCAGATGGTAATGATGAAAGATTGTTAAGTGATTTTATGGATGCCGTCGCTGATAGACTGGAGAATATGGAAATCACACCTGAAATGATGGATAAAATGGTTGATAGTTTTAATGCTAAAAATCCAACTGATGCTCAATCAGAAAACATTTCGTTAGATGAAATATTATTATCTTATTTGATTAAGGAAGAAAGTGAAGGAGAATCAACACAATTTCCTGGTAAATTCCATTTAGGAGGAGGGTTTTATTCTTCTAAACAAGGAGGTGAAGCTGAATTCAAAAACGATGGTGGTAATTTAAGACCTATTACACCTGAGGAAAAAGAAGAATTTGAAGGAGGAAATGTAGGTGATACAGATCAGGATGCCCTTATGAAAACTGCTGAAGATGAATTGGAAAAAAAGGAAAAAGAATATGAAGAAGAGAATCCAATTGATCCCAAAACTGATTATGATAAAATATTAAAAGACCCATCTGCAACTGCTCAAGATATAGCAAAAGCTAAAGCATTTAAAAGAAAGAACGATATTCTAAAACAAAAACAAAAAGATGATCCTGAGTATCAATCTAATTTGAAAAAAAAAGTATCAGAGAAAAATAATGAAATTGCTGAAGATTTAAGAGGTCAGAAAGACAGTGAGGGGAATCAATTAGATGCCGAAACAACTGAAAATGGTTCTTTACTTATTGGAGTTGAGCATGGAGAGGGAAATGAGAGTACAAAAAATACAATTGAAAAAATCAAATCACTTCCAAAGGATGCAAAAGTAATGTTTGTTGGTGAGGGTGGAGTTGGATTAGATGATAATGGTAAGATTGACTTTGTCGGAGAACAGGCTGAATTAAGAGATGCGTGTTTAGAACATTTTGATAATGCGAGAGAAGAAAGTTGGGATGAAAATAGTGATGTAAGAAATTCTGATTCACCTATATTTGATGAAATTGCTAAATCATTTGGAGGTGATAAGGAAAAAGCAATGGCATCAGTTTGGACTAATATGGTTGGACAAGGTGATGATTTAGACGCTGATGATTACCTTACTGAAGAAACAAAAGAATGGATTAAGGGGGAAGCGAGAAAAGGTGGAAGTAAAGAATTTGATGGAGATGTAGATTGGAATAACCTTACATTAGAACAAAAAGAAGACCTATATCAACTTAATTATAGAGATGACCAGAACTATGGTGAAACTGATTTATCCAAAGGTCAAAAAGCATATAATGATTATAGACAACAAGAGTTAGATAGAAAAATAAAAGAGGCTGAAGAAAAAGGTTACACTGTTATTGCAACGATGGGTAATTCCCACGTTGGAATGTGGAGAGAAAGAAATAAAAAGAAAACTGATTCGTTCAAACCTCAATCTTTAAGAAACTTACAAAAAGAATTACCTGAAGCAGATAAAGAAGTATTCAATAAAGAATCAGATTTAGATAAAATACCTTCTGATAAAAAAGAAGAAATATCTATGAAAATTGATGAATTGGCGGATAAAGCATCTAAAGGAGAAGATTTTAACCTTTGTCAAATTACTGTTCCTGGAACTAACTTATATTGTGATGATAATCAAGGAATTCCTAGAGAAGAAATGCCACAATTCAAAGGTAAGCCATTACCTGGAACACCAGCTGAAGACTTACCAAAAGATAGTAAGGGTGAAGTAGATACCGAACCCCTTTTCAAAAAAATGTTAAAAGAGAAAGGTATTAAAACCGTAGAAACCGAATTACCTTCAGATAAATTAAAGGCAACTCAAAGTGAATTAGTTGGTAGTAAAGTAGCAGGAATGACAAAGGCTTTAGAAGAAGACCCTCAAAATCCTGGTATTACTGCACCGATTTATGTAAGTAGAGATGGATTTGTAATTGATGGTCATCATAGATGGGCGGCAGTTACATCTGCGGCTATTAAAGCGGGTAAACCTGCAAATATGAAAGTTATCGTTGTGGATATGGATATTAAAGATGCTATCCCAATGTGTAATCAATTTGCGGAGGAGCAAGGTATTGCGGCTAAAAAAGCGGATGCCAATGATGGTGAGCAACCAAAACCAAAAGAACCAAACAAAAAAGAAGGTGGGGTAATTTATCCTATCGGAGGAAACTATTATTCAGATACTCCTAATGGGCCTGCGCAATATGTTAAATCAGAGAGTGTAGTAAGAGAAGTATTTGAGAATGAAAACGAAAAGTTTTTAAAACTTTTGTTTGAAGATAATGTTACAAAAAAATTACCTGATGGTGATACAATTAGGGTAACTCCAATTGATGTGAAAGATCAACCAGACGCAACTCAAAAAGCAGATGATGCAGAACCGGCATCTGATGAAACCTCTACAACTAATGTAACACCATTAGCAGGAAAAAAAGATTACAAGGATGTCGCGGCTAAACAAATGAATCAAACTAAATATAAAGATTCAATTTTAGATGATACTCTTAAGGAAAAGATTTCGACTATCGTTGGTAAAATGACAAAAGGTGAAGATTTGACAGAAGAGGAGCAGGTTATTGCAAAGGATTATATTAAAATAGTAAATGATAAAAAGGTAAAAGTTTATATTGCATCAAAGAAAAAAGGCGATTGGTCTCCACAAGGATATATAAAAGCAGTAGAATTGGGAGCGGGTAAAGTGAGTAGAGAGTGGGCTGATAGCGCGGGTAAAAAATATGGTGTAACAATTGGAAAATCTGGACAGGGAGCAGTGGGTAAAAAAGATCCAACTCCTGCTAAAATTGTAGGAGAGGAAGAGGAAGTTGAAATTAAAGCAATTGATGAGAATACAGTTATATTTAATGGAAAAAAACATAAGAAAATACCTATTCCAACTGAAGATGCTTTAAGAGCTCAATTTAAGAAAAATGAACCAAGTATTAGTGATGAGGAATTGGATAGTAAAGTAGCAATTGCTTTAAGAAAAATTAAAAAGCGTAACGATAATATTGATGAATTAATTGAAATTTCCAAAAAAAATGGTGGTAAATTTAAAACTGTGAATATCGGTGATACCTCAACTCCTGATGGAAGAAATGAAGCTAGGAAAAAACTATTAGATAAATCTATTGATAAATTTACACAATTATTAGGCGATAAAAAAGATTTGCCTGAAAACCAACAGGTGATGAAAACTCTTGACGAACTTAGAAATTTTGAAGGAGAAGATTTGGAAACAAATTCCGAAAAACAAAAACAATATCAAGAACTTTTGAATAGGCTTGAAATCGAAATGTTCAACAGTAAAGATTTTAGAGATGGGGTTCCTGATTATGCTGAAGTTAAAGTAGCATTAGAATTATTATCAAAAGGTAATGCAGTTTATTTACCAGCAGATGAAGCATTTAAAACCGCAGATGTATTAGTAATAAATGAGATAGATGAACAAAATACAGATATAGAATTTCTTTTGGTATCGTTAGAATTTTCTGGTGGAATTAGTGTAAAAGTACAAGGTGGTGCAGCCGGAACAAGTGATGAAAAATGGAGACAGAGTAGATTTAAAACAAATGAAACTAGAAAAAGAGGTAATAGAATGTTATCATTATACGATAGCTTGTATCCGGAAAAACAAACTCCTCCCGATTTCCCTCCATCTGATGAACAACTTAATGAGCAAAAGGCAGCTTTAGAAGATGATAAAAAATGGATGGTGGAGAATGGAATCGCTACTGAAGAGGAGCTGAAAGCGGCTGAAGAGTGGGGTGAAAGAAGAGTTGCGGCAGTAATCGAGAAATGGAAGGATAATGGGGTATTTGATTGTATGAACGATGAAGAAAAGGTAAGATTTGAGGAAACGATGAAAATATATTACAAGAATCAAAAAATTTCTGAAGTTCTCTACAACAACGATTTGGATTACACTAATTTTGGAAATTCTAATCAAAAATTTAGTATCAGTAAAGGTAAGGCAGTAAGATGTGAATCAGAAAATTTAGATGGCGTAGAAAAACCTTGCTATATGAAAATTAAAGATGATGTTGGATTTAATTACTCAACACAAGGTGATTGTACGGTAGTTAGACCTACAAACCGAAACCCATCGGAAATCCACAAAGAAAAACCAAAGGTAAAATAAATTTGGATAATTGAGTATTTTTTCGTATATTTGTAAAAACAAAATATACAATGGAAGATATCAAATTAGAAGAAAATGCAGTAACTTATTGCGAAAGGGTTTATCCACAAACAACCGAAGAATTTAAGAAAATTTTAGATGAGATGTATGTTACCTTTTGTAAAAAACAAAGGAACTATGGCCCTGGTAACATTTCAGTAGGAACTGCTTTGGAATCAAAGGATGATATTAAACTTTCACTTACTGGTCTTTGGTTTAGAATCAATGATAAAGTTCAGAGATTAAAACAATTAGTAGTATTAGGGCAGCCTGATGAAGTAGGAGAATCTATTCAGGATACATACGAAGACCTTTCAGTATATGGTGTAATTGCACAATTAGTACAAAGAGGTAAATGGGCAAAATAATGAAGATAACTTTATGTGAAGTGTGGGGGCAAATATATTTTCTTCCATACATTAAAATGACTCATACACGAACACTTAATGGTAATTTAGAACTTATCATTGGGTATTTAAAGTGGGAAGTAGTAATTGGAGTATGAATTGGACGGAATACTTTATCAATATAGCACAACAGATAAAACTAAAATCTAAAGACCAAAAGACTCAGATTGGAGTTGTAATTGTTGGTAAAGATAATGAAATAGTATCTACTGGCTATAATTCTTTTCCTCGTGGATTGAATGATGAAGTTCAAATGAGACAGGAAAGACCCGAAAAATATTATTGGTTTGAACACGCTGAAAGAAGCGCCATTTACAACGCAGCCCGAATAGGGGTATCTACATTAGGAACTACAATGTATATGACTTGTGATATGAGTTGTGCAGATTGTGCAAGAGGTATCATAAATGCGGGTATTAAAAAAGTAGTGTTTAGTAAGAGTAATAAAGAGTGGCCTGAGATATGGAAAGAATCGGCAAAACGAAGTGAACAGATGTTCAAAGAAGCCGGTATTGAAGTGGAATATTTTGACTTGTAAATTCTAAAAATAAATTTTCGTTTTTATATATTTGTATATATTTATAGGTGAATTTCCACATCTCTATCTTATATGACACGCTTGTTACAAAAACTCCTCAATTGGGTTTTCCCTTTTAAAGAAGGTGAATTTCCTGCAACTCCTCAAGGTTTTAATGCCGCTAAAAAGTGGGCTCAATCTCAACCTCATTCTTACTCAGAAAACCTTACCTTATGGGAAGAGGTTTATGATAACCACATGGATGGTTATTGGGTATTGGCTAAAATCAATGAACAAAAACGATTGGCCGATAAATACAAAGGGGTAAAAGAGAATCGTAAGAATACGAAAAAATATTCTCTAAAAAAATCTTAAAAACATTTGGAACTTAGAAAGATATTTCATATATTTGTTCTAAGTTTTTTGATTTACGAATATTTATATTTGTAAACACATAAACTTAAATTTTAAACTTTAAAAACTATAAATTATGTCAACGAACATTGATGCAATCAGAGCTCGCCTTAACAAATTGCAAGGCACTCAAAAGACAGCCGACAGTCTATGGAAACCTTCAGTCGGAAAACACCAATTACGTTTAGTACCTTACAAATTCAACAAGGAAATTCCTTTTATTGAATTGTATTTTCACTACAACATCAACAACAAATCTTATCTCTCACCAGCTTCTTTTGGAAGACCTGACCCTATCGTAGAGTTTGCTGACAAACTTAAGAGAATGGGTGGTAAAGAAGATTACCGCGAAGCTAAGAAGATGGAGCCAAAATTGAGAACTTTTGTTCCAGTAATCGTAAGAGGATTGGAGCATGAAGGAGTTAAGTTTTGGGGATTCGGTAAAACCGTTTATCAAGAATTATTAGGTTATTTTGCAGATCCTGATTATGGTGATTTATCTCACCCATTGAATGGTAGAGATATCGTAGTAGATTATACTGCACCAGAAGGTGGGGCATCTTATCCAACAACAACTATTAGAGTAAAACCTAACTCTACTAAATTGCATGATGAAGATTCTAAAATCAGAGAGTTGTTGGAAAATCAAAAAGACATTACAACTATTTATTCTGAATTATCTTACGATGAGTTGAAGAAAATTTTGGAAAATTGGTTAAGTGGAAACACAACCGATGATACAGAAGAATCTGCAACTCAGGAAACCGTTGTTGCTAAGTCTGAACAATCAGTAGCTGATTCGTTTGATTTTGATTCTAAACCACATCAATTAGATGATGTAGTAGAATCTCCAAAAGCAAAAACAACTACATCTGAATTACCTTGGGATGATGAAAAACCAGCGGTAGCTAAAACTACTCAACAAGTAGCAGATGCATTCGAAGATTTATTCAAATAATATAGATTATGGCAAAAACCGATTTAGCAGACATCCTGGTCGATAGTCTGAATAAAAAACAAAAAGACCAGAAAATCGCTTTTTTCTTAGATGATGATTCGGAAGGAGCTCCAACCAATGTGAACGGTTGGATTTCTACCGGAGCTGCTATGTTAGATGTTGCTATCTCTAACCGACCTTATGGTGGAATACCTGTTGGTAGAATTACCGAAATAACAGGTTTGGAACAAAGTGGTAAATCGCTTCTTTCAGCGCACCTTTTGGCGGAAACTCAAAAGCAAGGTGGTATTGCAGTATTGATTGATACTGAAACTGCGGTGAGTAGAGAATTCTTCGATGCAATTGGAGTAGATGTATCAAAACTATTGTATGTAAACGTAGATACAGTAGAAGATATTTTCGAAACAATAGAAACTATTATCGAAAAGGTTAGAGAAAAAGATGCACAAAAATTGGTAACAATTGTCGTGGATTCAGTAGCAGCGGCTTCTACCAAAAAAGAAATCGAATCAGATTACGATAAAGATGGTTATGCAACTGATAAGGCAATTATCATTTCAAAGGCAATGCGAAAAATTACCAATACAATTGGTAGACAACGAATTGCCGTTATCTTTACAAATCAATTAAGACAGAAGTTAGGTGTAATGTTTGGTGACCCTTGGACAACAAGTGGTGGTAAAGCATTGGCATTTCACGCATCGGTTAGATTGAGATTAAAGAATGTTGGTCAAATAAAAATGAAAGTTGGCGGACAGGATAAGATAGTTGGTATATCAGTAAGGGCGCAAGTTGTTAAAAACCGATTAGGCCCACCACTTCGTTCAGCTGATTTTGAAATCTATTTTGATAGAGGTATTGATAACTATGGCAGTTGGTTAACTGTAATGAAAGAAAACAAATTAGTAAAGCAAGGTGGAGCTTGGTATGAATACACCGATACTGATACCGGTGAGATTATCAAATTCCAATCCAAAGACTTCATTAAGATGATGGTTGAAAAAGAAGATTTGAGAGAACAAATCTATAAAAAGATTTGTGAACTTACAATTCTTCAATATAAAAAAGATACCTATGATATTGAAGCTATGGAAGTAGATACTAATTTACCAAATGAGGTAGAATAAATGAGTAACATTTGGGTATTTGGTGATTCATACTCAACATATAATTGTGAAAGGCAAACCAAAAGTAGAGATACTGAGGGTTGCCTTTCAATTTATAGTGAGTTAGAAAAATATTTGGGATACTCTCAGCAAAATTTCGCAATATCTGGGATTTCAAATGAGCAGATATTTTCTAATCTTCTTAGTAAATTACATAAATTCAAAAAAGGAAATATAGTATTTCTTCAATTATCTTTTTTAGATAGGGTTGGTTATTTAAGAGAAACTTCTCAGAAAAATTTTAATGAAAGAGAAATTGAATTATTATCAATAGGTAATAGGTTTTATCAGCACCCACAATATTATTACGAAAATGATAATAATCTTACGGAGTTTCAGAAAGAATCTATATTAAATTTTTTAAAAAGTAATCAATTAAATCTTTTAAATTTTTATTTTAAGTTTTTTACCAACTTAAAATTTATTGATAAATTTTTTGAAGAAAATGATATTCTTTTTAAATTAATACTATTAGAAGACCAACAAATGGATTGGAATGGTGAGAGAATAAGTTTATTATCATTAATGAAAGATTTAAATTTTGATACATCGATATTTAAAATTTCCGATAGATATTTTATTAAATCTCAGGAATATTATAAAGAAGAAAATTCAGATTACGATTATCATCATTTTTCCATATCAACAATTCAGAAATATGGAGAGGAAATAAAAAAAAGTTTTGTAAATGAATTCAAAATATAAAAGTTTACTTAAGGAAATAGATTTAGAACACTCAGCAGTTAGAACTCGTAATTCAAAAGTTCTATTTGTAGATGGTCTTAATACATTCTTTCGTTGTTGGAGTACTAACCCTACAATGAACGAAGATGGAGAGCATGTTGGTGGTGTAGTTGGATTTCTTAAATCATTAGGAATGGTAATTAGAAATGAAAATCCAACCAGAGTAGTAGTAGTTTTTGATGGAAAAGGTGGTTCTCAAAAGAGAAGGCAAACTTTTTCAAATTATAAAGCTGATAGAAAGGTAAAATTTAGAGTAAATCGTCAATATGATGATTTAATGAGTGAAGAAGATGAACAAATAAGTTTAAAAAGGCAAATTAGTTGGTTAGGTAATATACTAAGTATTTTACCAATTACAACTATGGTTTATGATAATATTGAAGCAGATGATGTAATTGGCTATCTATCTAAACAGGTAATTACTGAAGAAGAAAATGGATTAATACTTTCATCTGATAAAGATTTTCTTCAATTAGTTTCAGATAATGTGCAAGTTTGGAATCCTCTTAAAAAAGAAAAGATTACAAAAGAAAGATTAATTGAATTATATGGAATTCATCCCGAAAACTTTATTTGGTATAGAGTTTTAGATGGTGATAAATCTGATAATATAGATGGAGTAAAGGGGTGTGGATTAAAAACACTTCAGAAAAGATTGCCGCTATTTGAAGGTGATAAAAGGGTAACAATAGATGATTTGTTAAGTGCTGCTGAAGCAGAAAAAGATAAGTATAAAGTTTTTCAAACAATAATAGATAGTAAAAACATTATTGAAAGAAACTTTGATTTAATGCAATTAGATAATCCTGATATAAGTGGTACAACTAAACTTAAAATAGTTGAAAGATTTAGAGAAGAAGTTGAACCTTTAGATAAAATGAAATTTATTGGATTAGGGATGAGATATAAGATTTTACAAAATTGGACAGATGTAAACGATTGGTTGAGAAGTTCATTTGGAAATCTTATTCTTAAATAATTTGGAAAATAAAAAAATATACCATATATTTGTTTTATGAGTGAAAATGTAGATAATCTATCAAAGTATGGCCAAAGCTATCAAACAAAGGTAGTTGCGAATTTAGTTGTTGATAGACCTTTTTTAGAGCAAGTGTCTGATATATTAGAAACAAAATATTTCGAAGCAGATACAAATAAGTGGATTGTAGATTTAACAAAAAAGTATTTTCACAAATATAAAAATACTCCTACTACTGATTACTTTAAGACTGAAGTTCAAAAAATTTCCGACAACACCCTACAACAAAATGTATTAGGGCAATTAAAAGCAGTATATCAAAATACACAACATACCGATAAGGAATGGGTTAAATCTGAATTTGTTACATTTTGTAAAAATCAAAATTTTAAAAATGTAATTCTTAACTCAGTTGAATTGCTTAAAAGTGGGCAGTTTGATAAGATTGAAAAAATGGTTAGGGATGCTGTAAAGGTTGGACAGACGGCTGATTTAGGTTTGGATTATAAAGAAGATATTGAAGTTCGTTTCGAAGAAGTTAATCGTAGAACGGTTGCAACGAATTGGGATGTGATTGATGAATTGATGGATGGTGGATTAGGGCCAGGTGAGTTAGGAGTTATTGTTGCACCATCAGGAATTGGAAAGACTTGGGTTTTATCTGCATTGGGGGCAGCAGCAGTTAAAGCCGGAAAAAATGTATTACATTATACATTAGAGCTTACACAAAATTATGTAGGGCAGAGATACGATACTATCTTTACTTCAATCCCATCATCTGATTTGAAAGAAAACAAAGATGAGATTAAGGAAAAGGTAAGTAGATTAAGAGGTGGATTGATGATTAAATATTATCCACCAAAAGGTATTACTGCTAACACTATCGCTGCACATATTGATATGGTTAGACAAACTAAGTTTCAACCTGATTTAATTATTATTGATTATGCAGATTTATTAGTATCTACAAGTTCTAAGAATAATTCTGATTACGCAGAGCAGGGTGGTATCTATATTGATTTAAGAGCAATGAGTGGTGAGTACCAGATACCAATTTGGACAGCATCACAAACAAATAGAAGTGCAATTGATTCAGAAGTTATTCAGGCTGATAAGATTGCAGATTCTTACGCTAAAGTAATGAATGCAGATTTTATTATATCAGTAAGTAGAAAAGATGCTGATAAATTAAATAATACTGCACGATTTCACGTAATGAAAAATAGATTTGGGCAAGATGGTTTAACATTTCCTGCAAAAATGGATACTAATAAAGGAATGATTGAAGTTTACGCTAACAATTCACCAAATGGAATTATAGCTAGTAAGGAAGCTAAAAATGGAGAACTCTTACAAAAACAACTACTACATAAAAAATATGTAGATAATATGGGATAATATGGAAAATAAAATGGAATTAGTTGATGAAATATGTGCTGGAATGGCAATATTAGATTATTTTGATGATGCAATTATCGGATATGAAGTTGATACTAAAAAAGTAATTTATGATTATAATTTAATGATTAAAGTTTTAATTCAAAATCATAAACTTCAAGTTGATAGTGCTGTTGATTATTTATCATATAATGTATTGGGATTAAAAATTAAAAATGATGATGGGGATGATATTTCTCCGATTATTATTAGCAAATTTGAAGATGAATTAAATGATAAACTATAACACTTTTTCAAAGTTTATAGAGTGGGATGAATTGGATTTGGAATATGAAAGAGTAACTCAGAATATTACGGAGATAGAAGATGTTCCATCAGCATTAGATACTATATTTAAGTATCATCGTAAAAAAGGGTTTCCACACTATCAATCCATCATTGATGATAAGATAAGTGATATGAAATCTCTCTCTGAATTTGATGAATCAGTTATATTCAAAGATAATTATATTGATCAGACAATGCATTGCTTGGGATTAGCTTGGAGTTATTTCCCTCATTGGGTAGATGTTCAATGTGGAAATAGTAAAATGAGACCAATTGATTATTGGAATGATGATAACAAATTAAAAGAAATTATTCGAAAAACTTGGAATTGGCATCTTAAACATAGTGATGGGAAATTTACAATAAATCGTTTAAGACAAAATTTCAAAATCTACGGAGGAAATCAAACCGTAAGTAATTTCAGACCATCTGCTGCTAAATGGATTTATAATAATTATGGAGGAGAGACAGTTTGGGATATGAGTTGTGGTTGGGGAGGGAGATTGATTGGATTTTTAACGAGTAATTGTAAAACATATATAGGAACTGATCCTAGCAGTAAAACCTATGAAGGATTAGGTAAATTAAATAAAGACTTAAACTTTTATGGTAAAAATGTTATACTTCACGAATTAGGTTCTGAAGTATTTGTGCCAGAAAAAGAAACATTAGATTTATGTTTCACTTCTCCACCTTATTTTGATACCGAAAAATATAGTGAGGAAGAAACTCAATCATATAAAAAATATCCAACACCCCATTTATGGGTAGAGGGATTTTTAAGACAAACGATGGCAAATTGTCATATTGGCTTAAAAAGTGGGGGTAAGATGTTATTAAATATAGCTAATACCCCTAAACACAAAGATATAGAAAGTGAAACAATTAGGGTAGCGGATGAGGTTGGATTTGTATTGAAAAACACTATAAAATTAGCACTTTCATCTATTGCAGGAAAGGGTATTAAATATGAACCAATATTCATTTTTGAGAAAAAAAACTAAAGAAAAAATGATTAAAAAATTTTCTAAAGAACCTAAAATTTTTTACGGTATATATCCTATTTATTCTTACATTCAACCATAGAAAATCGTTTTAGAAATGAGCAAATTATTTACGGAAAGAATACCGTTTAAACCTTTTGAATATCCTGAATACTACACCGAAGGTTGGTTAAAACAAATGCAAGCCTTTTGGTTGCATACTGAAATACCAATGCAGATGGATGTTAAAGATTGGAATGAAAACTTAACAAAAGAAGAAAAACATTTAGTAGGAAATATCCTTTTGGGTTTTGCTCAAACTGAGTGCGCCGTATCCGACTATTGGACAGGTATGGTAACAAAGTGGTTTCCAAAGCATGAAATCCGTCAAATGGCAATGGCATTTGGTTCACAAGAAACAATCCATTCAGTAGCATATTCTTATCTTAATGAAACATTAGGATTAGATGACTTCGAAGGTTTCTTACATGATGAAGCAATGAAGGAAAGGTTTGAGTTATTGACAAATACTACTGCGGATTGGTCTCCATCGGATTTAAAAAAGAACAAAAAAGCGAGAGTGGAAGTTGGTAGAAGTCTCGCAATATTTTCGGCATTTGCAGAAGGTGTGGCATTGTATTCTTCATTTGCAGTTCTTTACTCATTTCAAATGAGAAACCTATTAAAAGGTATTGGGCAACAAATGAAATGGAGTGTAAGAGATGAATCACTACACTCAAAAATGGGTTGTCAATTATTCCGTCACATGTGTTCGGAATATCCTGAATTGTTAGAAGAAGCTAAAGAAGATATTTATAAAGCTGCAAAACTTATCATAGAATTAGAACACAAATTTATTGATAAGATTTTTGAAATGGGTGATTTGGAAAATCTTAAAGCAGCTGATTTAAAAGAATTTATCACAAAAAGAGTAAACGAAAAACTTGCAGAGTTGGGATATAATCCTGTTGCAGGAGGAGATGATTACTTTGAATATAATGATAAAAAGGCATCGCAGTTAGATTGGTTTTATCATCTGACAGGCGGTGTAACCCATACTGATTTCTTTGCTATCAGACCAACTGATTATAGTAAAGCAGGTGAAGGTGAGAATTGGGACGATATATTTTAATAACAAAGAATTTATAGAATTATGAAAAACTACGGCGAAGAATTTGGCTGGGAAGTAGATGTTGATTTCCCGTCTTGGGGAAACAATGAGATATATGTGAAAACTATATCGAAAACTTATTTACAACCAGGTGAGAAACCAAAGGATGCTTATTGGAGAGTTGCAACTGCAGTTGCTAAAAGATTGGATAAACCACAATTGGCTACTAAATTCTTTGATTACATTTGGAAGGGATGGTTGTGTTTGGCAACTCCTGTACTATCAAATACTGGCACCGATAGAGGATTACCGATATCATGTTTTGGTATTGATGTCGGTGATAGTATTTTTGAAATTGGTTCAAAGAACTTAGAACTTATGCTGTTAGCAAAGCATGGAGGTGGTGTTGGTATTGGATTAAATATGATTAGACCTGCTGGTAGTAAAATTACCGGTAATGGAACATCTGATGGTATTATTCCATTTGCTAAAATTTACGATTCAACTATTCTTGCTACAAATCAGGGTAGTGTTCGTAGAGGAGCCGCATCAGTAAACATTAAAATTGAACATAAAGATTTTGATGATTTTTTAGAAATCAGAGAACCAAAAGGAGATGTGAATAGACAATCACTAAACTTACATCAATGTGTTGTAGTAAGTGATAAGTTTATGAAAAAATTAGAAGAAGGTGATGCTGAGGCTCGTAGAAAATGGGGTAAATTACTTCAGAAAAGAAAAGCAACTGGTGAACCATATATTATGTACAAAGGTAATGTGAATAAACAAAATCCTGAAATGTATAAAAAGAATGGATTGAAAGTTCACATGACTAACATTTGTTCTGAAATCGTTTTACATACCGATGAACAACATTCATTTGTTTGTTGCCTTTCATCATTGAACTTAGCAAAGTACGATGAATGGAAAGATACTGATTTAGTTTATACATCCACTATCTTCTTAGATGGTGTATTGGAAGAATTCATTCAGAGAGCTAAGAATATGAAAGGATTTGAGAATTCAGTCCGTTCAGCAGAAAGAGGTAGAGCATTAGGTTTAGGCGTATTAGGATGGCACACTTACTTACAACAAAAAGGATTACCATTCGAAGGTTTACAAGCTCAATTTGAAACTCGTAAGATTTTCTCTCAAATGAAGATTGAATCTGAAAGAGCAAGTAGAGATTTAGCAGCAGAATATGGAGAACCATTGTGGTGTAGAGAAACTGGATTTAGAAATACTCACCTAAGAGCAGTAGCTCCCACCGTATCAAACTCTAAACTGAGTGGTAACGTAAGTAGTGGTATTGAGCCGTGGGCAGCGAATGTATTTACTGAGCAAACATCTAAAGGTACATTCATTAGAAAAAATCCTGAATTAGAAAGAGTATTGAGAAAAATTGGTAAGAACAACAAAGAAGTTTGGGATCAAATTTTAGCAGACGGAGGTTCAGTACAAGGATTAGATTTCTTAGATGAATGGTGTTTTGTTGATGGCAAATTAGTTGAATGTAAAGAAGTAGAAGGAGAAGTAAAACATAAGTGTAATTCAGTTAAGGATGTATTTAAAACATTCAAAGAAATCAATCAGTTAGATTTAGTAAGACAGGCTGGTGTAAGACAACAATATATAGACCAGGCAGTTTCTCTAAACTTAGCATTCCCCGCAACCGCAGAACCAAAGTGGATTAATCAAGTTCATTTAGAAGCGTGGAAGCAAGGTGTTAAAACACTTTACTATATGAGAACTGAATCAGTATTGAGAGGTGATATTGCGGCAAAGGCTATGGATCCAGAATGTGTAAGTTGTGAAGGTTAAAAAATAAATAAAAGAAAAGAATATGATTACTGTAAAAAAATTTAGTGCAAGTTGGTGTGGCCCTTGCAAAGCATTAAAACCGATTTTTGAAGAAGTTAAAGGTGGGTATTCAAATGTAAAGTTTGAAGAGGTAGATGTTGATGAGCAATTTGAATTAGCTTCTCAATACGGAGTTCGTTCAGTACCAACTGTGGTGATTGAAAAGAATGGAGTTGAGGTTAGTAGATTTACTGGTCTACAATCAAAATTAGCATATACTAATGCAATTAATGAAAATCTCTAATATAGTTGGAGATTTCAAAAATTCTTATTATATTTGCTAATTAAAAGTTACGATGTATCAAAATATATATTATCAGAGAAATACAAATACTATCCATATATGGGATGATGTAAAGGGATACTTTACTATTCCGTATCAAAGATACGCATTTAAACCTGCGGTGAATGGCGAATGGACTTCCATCTATGGTGATAAATTAACAAAAGTATTTAAGTACGAAAAAGATGATTCATCGTTATTTGAATCGGATGTACCTGAAATTACCAGGGTATTAGTAGATTTATATACTAATTCAGATTTACCATCAGATGGCCATAAGATACTTACTTTTGACATTGAGGTTGAAATGAATTCTGGTTTGCCTGATACTGAAAAGGCAGAAAATGAAATAACATCAATTGCTGTACATGATTCAGTTGAAGATTTTTATTATGTATTAATCTTAGATAAAAATCGTACAATTCAACCATCGAAATCTGGAAATAGATTAGTGGCTCCATTCGATACGGAAAAGGAGATGCTTAATAAATTTTTAGATATATACGAATCAATATCTCCTACAATTATAACAGGATGGAACATAGATTTTTTTGACGTTCCCTACCTATTTAATCGTTTGAAAAACCTTTTGGGTGAAAGACAAGCAAAAAGATTATCTCCTATTAGAGAGGTATTCTTCTCACCTTATAGAAAAAAATGGTTTATCGGAGGAGTATCTGCGTTAGATTATTTAGTTCTTTATAAAGAATACAACTATACTGAATTAGATAATTACCGATTGGATACCGTTGCCAAAATAGAATTAGGTAGAGGTAAAGTGGAATACACTGGAAACTTAGATGAATTATTTGAGAAGGATAAAGAAAAATTTATTGAGTATAACTTAGAAGATGTTCGATTGATTGTAGATATGGATAAGAAACTACAATTTATCGATTTGTGCAGAGGTATTGCTCACGCTGGTCATGTTGCGTATGAAGATGTATTCTTTACATCCAGGCCATTGGAAGGGGCATTGTTATGTTTCTTGCGCCAGAGAGGATTAGTCGCACCTAATAAAATGAAGAAAGAAGATTCTGATAGAATGATTGATTCTATGAGAGAAACTGGCGGAATTGATGAAAGTGCAAAAGATGAAAAGTTTATTGGAGCTTATGTAAAAGACCCTATTGTTGGTAAATACGATTGGGTATATGACTTAGATTTGACATCCCTATATCCATCAATCATTATGACCCTAAACATTTCACCTGAAACTAAAATGGGCAAGGTTGATAATTGGGATATACAAAGATACTTAAAAGGATTGGATGACTTTTATTCCATACAAGGAAAACAAATTACGAAAGAAAAGTTTAAAGATTTTCTTAAAGATAGTGGATACTCAATCGCCTCAAATGGGGTAATTTATAGAAACGATAAAATAGGATGTATTCCTGCTATATTAGATGAATGGTTTCAAAAGAGGGTAGAGTTCCGAAAATTAGAAAAACAATTTGGAGAAGCCGGTGATAAAGAAAAATATGCATTCTATAAGAAAAGACAACTTGTACAAAAGATTCTTCTTAACTCTCTTTATGGTGTATTAGGTTTACCATCATTCCGTTTCTATGATATTGATAATGCAGAAGCAGTAACGATTACCGGACAAACTGTAATTAAATCTACTGCGGATATGACAAATATAAAATATAATAAAGAGTTAGGAACACAAAATGCAGATTATAATATCTACATTGATACCGATTCAGTATTCTTTTCAGCAGTACCACTTTTAGATTATAGGCATCCAAATTGGAAACAAATGAGTGATGCGGAAGTTGCTAAATTAGTAGATGGGATTGCAGGTGAAACGCAAGATTATTTAAACAATTTCTATAATATGTTATCTGAGAAAATGATAAATGTTCCAAAAGATAAACATCGTTTTCAGATTAAAAAAGAATTTGTTGCTAGAGCTGGCTTATGGATTGCTAAAAAGAGATACGCACAGTGGATTATTGCTGAAAATGGTGTACCGGTAGATAGATTAGATGTGAAAGGTTTAGATGTTGTTCGTTCTTCGTTCCCTCAATCATTTAAAGATTTTATGAAGCAAACTCTTATTGATATACTAAAAGGAGAAACAAAGGAGACAATGGATGAGAAGATTATCAATTTTAAGGGTTCACTTCCATTAGTAAAGCCATACAATATCGCAAAAAGTAGTTCAGTAAAAGAACTTTCAAAATATACTCCCGCAAAAGGCGCAATGTTCCAATTCCTTAAAGGAACTCCCGCGCATGTTAAAGCTGCTTGGACTTACAATCAATTGTTGAAGCACTTTAACTGTGGGTTTAAATATTCACCTATGAGGAATGGTGATAAAATGAAATGGGTTTATCTTAAACAAAACCCATTAGGGTTAGATACAATTGCATTTAAAGGTGCAGATGATCCAGAGGAGATAGAATCATTTATTAAAAATTATATTGATTACGATAAGATTTTTGAAAGTGAGATGCAGAATAAGTTAGAAGATTTTTATAGAGCATTAAGCTGGGGAAATCTTCAATTAAAAATTACGAAATCAGATAAATTTTTCTCCTTTTAATTTGGAAAATCAAAATAAAACACATATATTTACAAAAATAAAAAATAAAAATTAAAACAATTATTATGGACAAAAATCGTTTAAGCCGCTTTATCTCAAAGTATAATTTGGCAGGTTTGGTTGAATCAGTTTCTTGGAAAGCAGAAAACAAAACATTAACAACCCGTTTTATCTCTGATGATAAAACTGTATTGGGTTCAGTTAGTGTAGTTGATTTTGATTTCGAAGACTCTACTGTTGGTGTTTACAATACAAACACTTTGAAAAGTTTATTAGGTGTATTGGGAAATGATGTAAACATCTCATTAAAAAGAATTGATGAGAAACCAATTTCATTATCTTTGACATCTGATTCTACAACTGTACAATATCAGTTGGCAGATTTAGCCGTTATTCCAAATGTACCAGATTTGAAACAATTACCTGAATTCGGTATCAGTATTGATATGGATGGTAATTTTATTGAAAAGTTCATCAAAGCTAAATCAGCATTGAGTGATATCGATAACTTTACTGTTTTGACTGAAAAAGGTAAATTAAAAATTGTTATTGGTTATTCTAACATCAACACTAATAGAGTTGAGTTGGTAGTTAATGATAGTTTTGATGGAGAAGTAAAACCAATTTCTTTCTCAGCAAAATATTTTAAAGAGATTCTTTCTGCTAACAAAGAAGCTAATAAAGCGACTTTGAAAGTATCAAAAGAAGGATTAGCAAATGTAGATTTCTCAGTTGATGGATTTACTTCATCTTATTTCTTAGTGGAAGTACAATTATCATAATATTAAACAATTCAAAGTATGAGTTTTTTTGAACAACAAGAAGAACAAGTTCACTCACTTTGGGTTGAGAAATATAGACCTACAAAGTTAGATGACTATGTAGGTAATGAGAATCTCAAAGCAAAAGTAAAGGGGTATATCGAAAGCGGGGATATACCTCACTTACTTTTTTTTGGTAAAGCGGGAACAGGTAAAACAACTCTCGCTAAACTAATTGTAAAAAACATTGAATGTGATGTAATGATTATCAATGCATCCGATGAAAACAATGTTGATACCGTTCGTAATAAAGTTAAAAACTTTGCGAGTGGAGTAGGATTCAAACCATATAAGGTTATTATCTTAGATGAGTTTGATTACATGACTCCAAACGCACAGGCATTGTTAAGAAACTTAATGGAAACATTTAGTAAACATTGTCGCTTTATTTTGACGTGTAATTACATAGAGAAAATTATTCTCCCAATCCAAAGTAGATGTCAATCTTTTCAAATTGTACCTCCAACTAAAAAAGATGTTGCAGTTCAAATTGCATCTATCTTAAAGAAAGAAGATATACAATTTAATCCCGCTGATTTAGTTCCAATAGTGGATGGATATTATCCTGATATTCGTAAGATTATTAACACTACACAATTAGCGTGTGTTAATGGTGTATTGAAAACCGAAAGTGCTACAATTGTAGATTCTGATTTTAGATTAAAATTAGTTGAAATACTAAAATCAAAAGATGAAGTTAGGAATAAGTTTATGACAATAAGACAATTGGTAGCGGATAATCGTATTTCAGATTTCACCGATGTTTATTCATTTTTATATGATAAATTAGATGATTACGCAAAAGGTAATACTGCAAATGTTATTATTGCATTAGCTGAGGGCACTTCAAAAGATGCTTTAGTAGTAGATAAAGAAATTACATTTATGGCTACTATCATTTCAGTAATACAACTTATTAAATAGTGCATCAATTTTTAATTTACTTATTTATAGTTATTTCTCAACTCGCGCTAGCGGTATTTAAAGTTTTAGAAATAAAATGGGTAGTTGAAAACGATATTACAAAATCAGTTATTCTATTTAATATTCAAATACTTTTGTGGATTTCTTCCACCGCTTGGTCAGTAGATAGTTTTTTAAAAGGAGATTGGATTACAATTGTTTTATTTCTTTTATCTGGCTCAATTGGTAAGATTATAATCTTAAAGTATTATAAGAAAAAAGAAAAATAGTAATGTGTGGAATAATAGGAGGAAATTGGTTTAAATCGGATGAACAAACTAATACTCATTTACAAAAAATAATTCATAGAGGAAGAGATGCATCTAAAATAGCAAAAATAGAAAATGTTTTTTTAGGGCATAATCGTCTTTCGATTCAGGATTTATCTTCAACTGCAAATCAACCAATGTGGAATGAGGATACGACAGTTTGTATTGTATATAATGGTGAACTTTGGGATAGTATTGAAACAAAGGAATTAAAATCATCTTTAAAAACAAAGTTCAAAACAAAATCCGATACTGAAATAATCTTAAATGCTTATTGTGAATTAGGAACTAAATCATTTGAATTATTAGATGGTATGTTTTCATTTGCAATAGTTGATACAAAACTTAATAAAGTATTTGTAGTTAGAGATTATGTAGGTGAACTTCCACTGTGGTATGCTATCGATAATGATGGTAAGTTAGTATTTTGTTCAGAAAAGAAAGGCCTTCCACTTAATGATTTATATGAAACTCAGGTTAAGGCAATTTATCCAGGTACTTATTTAGAATACAACTATAAAACATTAGAGCACTCAACACAAACTTATTACACACTTCCAACTGAAATTATTAACGATGATAGAGAAACAATTGTTAAGAATATCAGAATAATGCTTGAAGAAGCCGTAAAAGTAAAGATGGTTTCAGATGTTCCTATTTGTACAATTCTTAGCGGTGGTATTGACTCGGTAATTACAACTTATATTCTTTCTAGAATTAAACCTGATATTGAAGCGTTTGTAGTTTCAATGGGTGATGGTGATACAAAGAATGATGATATAAAATATGCCCGAATTGCAGCTAAAGAATTCGGAGTTAAGTTGCACGAAATCATACTAACTGAAAAAGATGTTGAAGATGCGATTGAAGAAACTCTTTATGTGATTGAGCAGAGTAGATGGCAAAATGTAGGTTCAGCAATTGCACAAATAGCCCTTTCTAAAAAAATAAATGAGTTAGGATTTAAAGTTGTTTTTAGTGGTGACCTTTCAGATGAGATTTGGGGAAGTTATGGACACATTCAGGCGTTTCATTGGAGACCTGAGGATTATGATAAGGCTAGACGAAAGTTAGTCGAAGATGTTCACAAAACAAACTTCTTAACTACAAACCAATCTATTATGTGGGGCGGTACGGTAGAAGTTCGTACTCCATATAGTTGGAGACCGTTTGTAGAATACACACTTAATATTCCACCACTATATCAAAAGGAAAATGGGCACATGAAACCTCTATTGAGAGCGGCATTCAAAGGTGAAATTTCAGATGAACTCCTTTATAGACCAAAAGTTTACTTCGCTAAAGGTTGTAGAACCGGTGATATGATGGAACATCGAAAAGACATTTTGAAATCTCAATTAAAATCCTTATATTCGTATAAGAATGATATCTTACTTAATAAATTTTTCTCAATAAATGGTTAGAATACTTAATATACAAAATGATGGGGATGAAATGGAAGCAGCCATCAGAGAAGCAATGGAAATAATTGATTTATATCCAAAAGTATTTCCTCATTTAGCGGGACAAGGATTTAAATTAAAAAAGTATTTTAGTAAACCAAACGGTGGTGTTGTATTGCAAGATGGCGTAGTTATCACCTTTGAGAAAAGTAAAAGTAATTCTAAGATTGCGAGAAAGACATTTGCTAGAAAGAAGAAGGGTGATATGATAATTCATCAGATTGCATCAAAAGAAAGAAATGGATCAGCACAAAAAGTTTTTAACCAATTTGTTGAGTATTGCAAATCTAAACAGTGTGAGAATATTATTTTATCGGTTAGAACTGCAAATGAAACCGCTAGAAAATTTTATGAAAGAAATGGATTTCAATTAGTAGATGAAAATAGTGAAATGTGGCATGGTAAAAAAGAAGGATTTATATCAGGCTCAATTTATAAACTAAGATTGCCAGCTGATAAAAATATTGAAACTATCACCGATAATAAAAAATATAACTTTATAAGAAATGTATTTAGATTATTTCGATAAATTTAAGGGAATGACTCCCTACCTCCATATCGGCAAAGAAGAATGGACTTATATAAAAAATACATTCGAACTTAGTGATGTGAAAGAATCATTGGCTGATGTTCTTATGGAGTATCCAATTCCTTATGCAGATATTTCTGAAGCAGAGGCATTGGATGCTTACAAAAAACTAAAAGGAACTTGGTGGGCTGATATTCTTAAAGAAGGAGAATGGTTTCCGAGAAAAGCATCCGAAAGTAGATACCCTTTAACATTCAGAGGTAAACAACAATACTTTAGTAGAAACAATGTTGGTAATGAATCATCTAATTTTTTCCAACAGGCAAATCGTTGGAGTGTAGATGGTACAGTTTCTCCTGGCCCAAAAAGAACTTGGGAAACAAGAGAGTTTATGGTTTCACTTATGGGTGGATTATATACTCTTAAATTTGATGAGATAGATAGAAACTCTTTAAGAACTTGTTTAGGATTAAGAAAATATATTTGTGCACAATTCAAACCAAATGTTGCAAAGGCATTATATGATTACCTTAAAGTAGAGAATGTATTAGATTTCTCAGCAGGGTGGGGAGACCGTTTAGCGGGATTCTATGCGAGTGAAGGTGGAAAGCATTATGTAGGTGTAGACCCGAGAAAAGAAAATCACCCAATATATCGACAGCAGGCAGACTGGTATGAAAAACATAGAACATTTTTTGAAGTAGAGAAGAGAGCTGATTTTCATTGCTCACCCGCCGAAGATTTAGATTTTTCACAATATACCGACCATTTTGATATTGTGTTCACTTCACCTCCTTATTTCAACGTAGAAAGATATTCATACGATGATACTCAGAGTTGGGTAAGGTATAAATCAATTGATGCGTGGAATGAACAATTCTTACATAAAGTAATTCATAACTTATGGCCTACAATTCGTAAAGGTGGATATTTGGCAGTAAATATTGCAGATGTTTATGCTAAATCAAATGATAGAGAAAAAGGATATGTTGAGATTACAAATCCAATGAATGATTATATTCAAACACTAGGCGCGGAATACGAAGGTTGTCTAGGAATGGAAATGGCGAAAAGACCAGGTTCAGCAGGAGCAGGGGCAATAATTGAAGGTGATGAAGATAGATACACCGAAGAAGCATTAGAAAAAGCAAAAGAAGCAGAAGGTAAAAGATTTTGCGAACCTATTTGGATATGGAGAAAACTATAAAAGAATACTTTAGTAAGTTCTATGATATGAAACCATACCTCACTATTGATGAAGAGGAATGGGCATATATTTTAAAAACTTATGATAAAGAAGAAATTATAGAAACCCTTTCAGAAGTTTGTCATACATATCCACTTCCAATACCCGTTTATACAAATGAAGAAGTATTAGAAGATTATAAAAAATTAAAGGGTACTTGGTGGCCTGATATACTAATTGAAGGTAATTGGTTTCCACGCAATGGTAGAGAAAGTAAATATCCGCTTACATTTGATGGTAAGTTTATGTACTTTAAAAAATATACCGTTGGTAATAAGGCATCTAATAAATTCCACGTAGAGAACCGATATAAAGTTGATTGGGTAAGAGGCCCATCTGGTTGGAGAACGTGGCAGACGGTCGAAGGAATAAAGACTATCGTTAGAGCATTTTTTACTTTGGATAAGGTATTAACTGATGTAAACATTAATACTTTGAAGATGGCTATGAATTTAAGAAAATATGTAGCATCTCAATTCAAACCTAATGTAGCAAAAGCACTTTATGATTACTTCAAATCTGAATACATATTAGATTTTTCCGCAGGTTGGGGTGATAGATTTGCCGGATTTTATGCGGCAGATAATACTAAACATTATGTTGGTATTGACCCAAACTTAAACAATCATCAAAATTATCTTTTGCAAGAAGAATACTATAAAACTAATCAAACATTTTTTGAGAGTGAAAAAAAGGCTACATTTATCCCACAACCAGCGGAAGATGTAGATTACTCAGACTATGAAAATTATTTTGATACCATCTTTACTTCACCGCCGTATTTTAATACCGAAAGATATTCTGATCACGAAACTCAATCTTATTTGAGATATAAACAAATAGATGATTGGAATACTAACTTTTTACACAAAGCATTAGATAAAATGATCCCAACTCTTAAAAAGGGTGGAGTGTTAGCAGTTAATATATCAGATGTGTTTTCTGCACCGGATGGTGGTTATGTAGATATTACTAATGCTATGAACGATTTCCTCCATTCTAAGGGTTTAAAATATAGAGGGTGTATTGGTATGGAAATGACAAAAAGACCTAACAGCGGAGGTGCTGGTACTGCTGTAAGTGATTATTACTCAGAGGATTCGAAGAAGCAAGCGGAAGAAGGAAAAAATCAAGCATTTGGAGAACCAATATGGATATGGGAAAAATAGATAAAGTTATATTATGGGGTTGTTCTATCAGTTATGGATTAAATGCTGATAAAGATAAAATCTATGGACAAAGAATTGCAGATTGGTTAGGAGTTCCTCTTATTAACCTATCCATATCAGGAGCAGGAAATATTGTAGGTAGTAATATCCTACTGAATAAACCAATAGAATTTTTTGAAAATGCATTGGTTCTTTTTCAAACCACATATTTTGAAAGACAAATAGACAAAGAAATAATTCCTAATCCATTTTATGGAAATAGATTTTATAAAGATGTAAATTCAAACAGTTTCAGAGTTGATGATTTTAGAGATGAATATCATATAAAAGAGGATGTTTTAAGAATTGATGATTGGGTGGGATACTGGACTGAATATGAAAATTTTTATAATAGAAAGTATTGGAAGTATGAAAAGGAATTTGATCATAAAAAATGGGTTTCATATTTAAAAGAATTATTTAAACAAAATTCCTATTCAATTTATTTAGTCCATAAATGGTTTCAGAAAAATGAAATCCAACACTTATTTTTTGATATACCTATACCAATTGTGGGATATAAATTGAATTATAAGGATTATCAAATTTTAGATTCCAATTTTTTTGCTAAAACTATGATAGATTTTTTGACAGGTGATAGTGATAAAAAGAATTGCTTTTATGATACATTTAAAAATGAAGATTTTTTCTTTATTGATGAGATAGATAATGAAAATAAAATAACAGATATTTTGATTGAACCATTGTATAGTGGAAATGATACAACTATATGGAAAGAGTGGTTAAAAGAAGATAGACCTTATGGAACACCTGATCCCTGTCACCCAAATGAAAATGGACATGGAAAAATATTTGAAGTATTAAAAAGATATATTAAAAAATAAAAACAAAAACTATGGCACAAATTTTAGGAAACCAACCTCAACAACCGAGATTAGATTGGTCACAAGCACAAGATTTTAATTGTTCACATTGTGGAGGAGAGTATTTTATCCCAGCAGTTATCATTAAGAAATTTTCAAAATTAGTAACTGGAACAGCAAAAGATGCAGTTATACCGGTTGATATATTATTATGTGGAAATTGCGGAAAACCAGTTGATGAATTAATCCCTGCTGAAATTAGAAAGGCAAAGCAAGATAAAGAAGAAGTTAAGACTCCACCTCCACAAGAAAACCAAAGTAATTTAACATTAGAATTATAGTAGATTATGAAAGTATTATTTGTTTGTGCATTAAAAGAAGAATCAGATGGATATGATACTTTATTTGATTATCCAATTATCCATACTGGTGTAGGGAAGATAAATGCGGGATACAAAACTGCAATGGGCATTCTAAAACATCAACCTGATTTAGTATGTAATTTTGGAAGTTGTGGTAGTTTCACAATGGATAAGGGAATGTTATTAAAAGTAAAGGATGTCTATAACGGAGATATGGATGCTGAACCATTAGTACCATATTCTATTACACCTTTTGATACCGATGGTGATTACTTAGAGATTGAAAATGAAGGAGTTAGCTGCTTCACCACCGAAACCTTTATTACGAAGGAAAAAGTGAAAAACTTTCCCCCTCAAAAGTTGGAATTGTTAAATAAATGTAGTATATTTGAAATGGAACTTTATTCAGTTACGAGAGTGTGTAAAGAGTTTAAGATACCTATCATTTCTTACAAATGGGTAAGTGATGATGGTGGGTTAGAGGATTGGCAGAACAATTGTAGAATAGGGTATTCCCAATTTAAATTAGAATTTTATAACAAATATATTGCTGGATAATGGCTAAAACGCTTTTCGACCATCTTAACGCTATAACAAAAGACCAAGATCCTAATTACTTTGATAAACTATCCGAAGAAGATTTAAAGACTTGGAGCAATTATATGATTCATCGATTTCTTTCTATGAATTATGATTTTGTTGAAACAATTGCTCAATTCCAACCATTGACACAAACGATGGAGCCTAAACTTTACTATCTTTTTATGATAGGAGTTTTACCGAAGGGAAAGCAATATCTTCGCTATATCAAAGGCAAAAGTGAAGAATCTGCTAATGAAAAATTGGTAGAATTAATTATGATAGAATATAGTTGTTCAAAAAATACAGCTATTGATTATTATAATATACTCACTCATATTAAAGAGGGTGATGAATATTTCTCATATTTGAAAACAAAATATGGTGAAGTAGAAAAGGAAAAGAAATCTTCTAAAACAAAAACCAAAAAGAAATAATGGCAAGAGTATCATTCTCTCAATATTCAATGTGGACATCTTGCCCTCAACAATATAAGTTATCTTATATTGATGGATTATCAATATCAAATGCTAATATTAATTTGATATTTGGTACGGCAATGCATGAAACACTCCAAAAGTTTTTAGATGTTATGTATAATGCAACCAAATCCTCTGCGATGGCAATGGATTTGGATATGTTATTAAAAGATAGATTAGTTGAGAATTTTAATAAGGAGAGAGAAAAATTAGGAGAGAATGAATATCCTTGTACAAAAGAAGAATTAGAAGAATTCTTTGGAGATGGTAGAAAGATATTACAGTACTTTAAAAGTAAATTGGTATTATTTTTTTCTAAAAAAGGATATGAATTAGTGGCAATAGAGTTACCACTTAATATGCCTATTAAAGATAATGTACACTTCATTGGATTTGTGGATATTATCATTAAAGAAATTTCCACAAAGAAAATCACAATTATAGATTTCAAAACATCAACCGCTGGATGGAGTAAATATCAGAAATCCGATCCGGTTAAGAATGCACAAATCTTATTGTATAAAAAGTTTTATGCTGAAAAATATAAAATTGATGAAGATAAGATTAACGTAGAATTCCATATTCTTAAACGAAAAGTTAAAGAAGATGCTGACTATCCAATTCCTCGTATTTCAAAGCATATACCAGCGAGTGGAAAGCCATCCATAAATAAAGCATGGAAAGGATTTATGGATTTTGTTGAAACCGTATTTGATGAAGAAGGAAAATATAGAGATATAGATTATCCCACTAATAAAGGTAAACAATGTGATTGGTGTGAGTTTAAGGAAAGAAAAGTTTGTTCACTTTGGAATTAATTTATGAAAGAACTAATAGCATTATCACTTCTTATATTATCACAAGTAGTTTCATTCTACCAATTACAGGGACATTTATTTTCTAAATGGATTGATAAGCATCCTTTCTTAATGGTGCTAATCGGCATCCCATTTGGTTATTCAGTTATTTGGAGCACTAAAATACTAATAGAATATTTTGATGGATTGACTTGGCCTAATCGATTGATTGGGTTTTGTATTTCTATATTAGTCTTTACTTTTATGACTTGGTTTTATTTAAAAGAACCAATCACTCCAAAAACTCTTGTTAGCTTAATTCTTTGTATTCTAATTTTAGCAATACAAATTTTTTGGAAATAATTATCGTTTTCTAAAAAATAAATATATATATCTATATATACAAATAGAAAATGATATGGATGTTAAATTAACAAGTGTAAAAATTCTAAAAGATCTTTACACTCAATTCAAAAGGGTTACAATAGATGATAAGATGAGTTTACAAAAATTAGTAAATCGTTCTCTTACCCTATATGTAGAAGACCAAAAATTTAAAGATAAAATTGATTCATTTGCTGAATTACAAGTTTCAGGTTCACAGTTTTAATTTATGAGTAACAACAAAAAAACAATCCTCCTTTTATCAGATGATTTAAGAATGCATAGTGGTATAGCTACTATGTCGAAAGAAATAGTTTTAGGTTCGGTTCACAAGTACAATTGGATACAAGTTGCAGCTGCGGTAACTCATCCAGATTATGGAAAAATAATCGATGTATCAGATGATGTTAGAGCAACAACTGGTGTGAGTGATGCAAGTGTGATACTTTACCCAAATAGTGGATATGGAACGCAGGAACTAATTAGAGAATTACTTTCAAAGCATAAAATAGATGCTATTTTACACTTTACCGACCCAAGATATTGGATTTGGTTATATGATATGGAACATGAGATAAGACAGACTTGTCCGTTATTCTTTTATCACATTTGGGACGATTTGCCAGACCCTCACTATAATAGAGATTATTATGAGAGTTGTGATTGGTTGGGATGTATTTCAAAACAAACTTATGGTATCGTTAAGAGAACTGGTGCATTACAAAATGGTAAAACTTGGAAACCATTAGAAGATTGGCAAGTAAGTTATGTACCACATGGTGTTTCCAAATTGTTTAAACCATTAGAAGTCGAAAATTCTGAGCTTAAGCAAAAATTATTTGCCGGAAGTGATTATGAATTTATTATATATTGGTCAAATAGAAACATTAGAAGAAAGCAACCATCTGATGTAATTTGGGCCTATAAAATGTTTGTAGATTCATTGCCAGAAGAAAAGAGAAAAAAAGTTTTACTTTTAATGCATACTCAACCAGTTGATGAAAATGGAACTGATTTAGTTGCGGTAGCAAGTAGGATAGCACCTGATACTGAGATTAAATTTTCAACTAATAGATTATCAACCGAACAAATAAATCAATTATTGAATCTTTGTGATATATCAGTAAATATCGCAGGTAACGAAGGGTTTGGATTGACAACTTGTGAAGGAATTATGGCAGGTTTACCATCTATTGTTTTGGTTACAGGTGGTTTGCAAGACCAATGTGGATTTACAAAAGATGGTAAGTTATTAACTGCTGAAGATTATGTGGAGATTGGTTCATTGCACGATTGGAGAAAATGGGAAGGTAAAGTAGAACATGGCGAATGGGTAAAACCACTTTGGGCAAGAGCTCAAAATATGAATGGTTCAGTTCCAACACCTTATATCATCGATGATAAAGTTGATGTTTATGAATTAGCAGATGCAATGAAATATTGGTATGATATTCCAAAGGAAAAAAGAAAAGAAATGGGATTAAAAGGTAGAGAGTTTTTTCTTTCTGAAAATGGATTCTACTCACAAAGAATGGCAGATGAAATGATTAAGGGGATGGAAAGAGCTTTTGAAAATTGGAAACCAAAAGATAGATTTGAATTATATAAAATAAAATAAGTTACAAATGGGAAAGCAATTAGAATTATTTGAGACACCTGCATCATTTGATAAATTAATTGAAAATGTAGTAGGTTGGGCAGCAGATAAAGACATCTTAAAAAAAGAAAATGCACCAAAGCAATTGTTAAAAGTTTTGGAAGAAGTTGGTGAAACTGCAGGTGCACTATTAAAATCCAAAAATGATGAGGTTAAAGATGGCATCGGTGATTCATTTGTAACACTTATCATTTTAGCTAAACAATTAGGTTTAGAACCAGCTGAATGTTTAGAGGCTGCATGGAATGAAATTAAAGATAGAACAGGTAAAACTGTTGGGGGAGTATTTGTTAAAAATTAGTTATGAGTAAACCATTTTTGTTATATCAAGCACCCGTAGCTACAAGAAGTGGATATGGGGATCACGCAAGAGACCTTCTTAAATCTTTCAAAGATTTAAATTATTATGATATTAAAATTGTTTCAACTAGATGGGGTTCGACTCCTATGGATCAATTAAATCCAGATAATGAATTTGATAATTGGGTAATAAATAATATTGTAACTCAAATAACTCAACAACCTGATGTATATGTTCAAATGACAGTTCCTAATGAATTTCAGACAATAGGAAAAATTAACATAGGAGTAACTGCTGGTATTGAAACTACTATTATTCCAAAAGATTGGGTTGATGGCTGTAACCGAATGGATTTAGTTATTACCACATCTCAGCATTCAAAAGCTGGGATTACTGGAACTGCATGGACTGAGAGAAATAAAGACACTCAACAAATCGTAGCTGAACATAGAGTTAGTAAGCCTGTTGAAGTTTTATTTGAAGGAGCGGACTATAAACAAACCGATGGTTTATCAAAGTTAGATAATATAGAAGAAGATTTTTGTTTTCTTTTTGTAGGTCATTGGTTGCAAGGTAATCTTTATCATGATAGAAAAGATGTTGGTGGAATGATACAAACATTTTTATCCGCATTCAGTAGAGCAAAAGGAAAAAAACCTGCACTTATCCTAAAAACTTCATCAGCTAATTTTAGTATTAGAGATAGAGAAGAAATTCTAAAAAAAGTAAATGATGTTGCATCAAAGGTTAATAGTGACTTATCGATTTACTTATTGCATGGTGATTTAAGCCCAGAGGATATGTGGAAGTTATATAATCATCCGAAAGTAAAGGCAAGTTTATCATTTACTCATGGTGAAGGATTTGGCAGACCACTTTTAGAATTTAGTTTGACTGGTAAACCGGTGATTGCTTCTAATTGGAGTGGACACGTTGATTTTCTAACTAATGAAGGTTCGGTTTTATTAAAAGGTGATTTAAAGCCAGTAGATCCATCCGCTGCAAATCAATTCCTTCTATCAGATTCGCAATGGTTTTATGTAAATTATTCAGATGCGGCATTAAAACTAATTGATGTGCATAATAATTATGATAGGTATCTTTCCGCTTCTACAAAATTAGGAAATGAGAATAAGATTAAGTTTTCACATGATAAAATGACGGAAGCATTGAAAGATATTTGTGATAGATATATTAAGGTTGCGAAGCATGTAGATTTAGTATTACCTGAATTTTAAAAAATGGCAACTAATAGAGTTTTTACACCAAAGTGGACTAATATCATTACGGATTTAAAGCCTATTGCACATGGTATGATGAAACCTGGTAATTTTTATAAAGTTGTTGTTTACAAATATGCTGATCCATCTAAAACAAAAGTTTTGACAGGATTGGATACGGCATATATTTTTTTAATTGGAAGATTTACGGATAAAAAAGTTTTCTTTCCATCTATTAAATTAAAGCATGTTGATCCTGAATTATTTTTTGATAGTTTGAGGCTTACACTAGATAATGTAAGTGAACAATCAATAAATGAATCAGAGGAGTTTAGATTACTTTTAAGAAAGTTTCCTAATGATGGTAAACCTTTATTTAATATCTTAAAAAGAAAACCATTAATCTATGAAGGAAATTATAGAGAATATAAAATGACTTCTATAAAAAGTGTAGAATTAATTGAAATAGATAGAGAATATCTTAAAGATAAATTTTTACCTGGATATAATACAACACAAAGGGCAAAAGAAAGAAAAGAAAATTTAAATGATTAAAAGTTATGACATCCAAAGAATATGTTATATGGCTTAAAGGTTTTGTAGAAGCCTGTCACGAATACGCACCCACACCGAAACAATGGGATGCATTAAAAGATAAATTAGCAGAAGTAAATGATAATGAACCGTTTATCATTAATACACCCAGTACTTTACCTATTCAACAACCGCTCCCTTATGTAAACCCATATAGTCCATATAGGATAAATTGTACACCTGATACAAATAGTACATCAGCAATGCGTTGGAGTTATACAAATTCTACAAATGGAAAGCCTATTCAAACAGAAGAACATCCTGAAAAACACCATAACGAAGATTAAGTATGAAAATAAGTTACGCTATAACTGTTTGCAATGAGTTGAAAGAACTCACCTCGTTAATTAACTTTCTCCTCGTGCGTGTAGATAGCGAGGATCAAATTGTAATTCAATATGATACTGATTCCGTTACAAAAGAAGTTGTAGATTATCTTACTATCATTGGAGATATACAAGAACAAATTAAAGTTATATCTTTCCCACTTAATAAAGATTTTGCATCCTTCAAAAATAATTTAAAATCACATTGTGAAGGCGATTACATCTTTCAAATCGATGCAGACGAAGAGCCATCTGAAATTCTTTTAGAACGATTGAAACAAATCTTAACTGTAAATGAGGTTGATATTATTTTTGTACCTAGAGTGAATACTGTCAAAGGTTTAACCGAATCACATATCCAACAATGGGGATGGAATGTTAATGATATGGGGTGGGTTAATTGGCCCGATTATCAAACAAGAATCTATAAAAATACTGAAGAAGTTCAATGGTATGGGAAGGTGCATGAAAGGATAACAGGATATACGACATTCACAAATTTCCCAGCTGATGAAAAATATTCTCTATATCATCATAAAGAAATAGAGAGACAAGAAAAACAAAATAAATTTTACGATAATATATGAAAAAAAGAGCACTAATAACCGGATTGAATGGAATGGATGGTTCTCATTTGGCTGATTTTTTATTAGATAAAGATTATGAAGTATTTGGCTTAATAAGAAATAAGGCAGAAAACTATCTTACAAATGCGAAACATTTAATTGGTAAGGTTAATATAATTAAAGGGGAACTAACCGATCAAAATTCCCTACTTAGAGCTATTAAAGATTGTGAACCAAATGAAGTTTATAATTTAGCAGCTCAATCATTTGTAGGTGATAGTTGGAATGCTCCTGAAATGACAGGTAATACTACCGCTTTAGGTGTATTAAGGATGTTAGAAGCAATAAGAGAAAGTAAGCAAGAGAATATTAAATTTTATCAGGCATCTTCATCTGAAATGTTCGGTAAAATGATTGAAAATCCTGCAAATGAAAACACTCCTTTTTATCCAAGATCTCCTTATGGTGTTGCAAAATTGTATGGACATTGGATAACTAAAAATTATAGAGAAAGTTATAATATGTTTGCAGTAAGTGGTATCTTATTCAATCATGAATCGGAAAGAAGAGGGCATGAATTTGTTACTCGTAAAATTTCAGATGGTGTAGCAAAGATACACTTAGGATTAGCTGATACGCTTTCATTAGGTAATACAAAGGCCAGAAGAGATTGGGGATATTCACCTGATTTTGTTGAGGCAATGTGGTTGATGTTACAACAAGATAAGCCAACCGATTATGTTATCGCAACTGGTGAGGTAAATAGTGTTGAAAATTTCTTAGATATTGCATTTTCTGAAATAGGAATTACCGATTGGACTCCTTATGTAAAAAAAGATGATAAGTTTTTTAGACCTGCTGAAGTGGATGTATTGAGAGGAGATTGGTCTAAAGCTGAAAGAGAGTTGGGATGGAAGCCAAAAACTAATTTTGAACAATTAGTTAAGAAAATGGTAAAAAATGATATTGAAATATTAAGTAAATAATGAAGAAAATACTATTCATAAGTAGAAAGGCTGAGAGATGCGGCGTTAATGATTATGGTAAGAGAGTAAATTCTATTTTACAAAATTCTTCTTTGTTTCAGATACATTTTAGAGAAATTGAAACTGCGCAGGAATATGCGGATTGTTACAATGAAATAATACCAGATTTAGTATTATACAATTACTATCCGGTAATACTTCCTTTTATTACTAATGAATTTATATCCCCAATTCGACATATTCCACATATTGTAATTTATCATGAGGTTGGTCTTTATTTTTCACCTAATGGTATTATTGATATTGATTCCACAAAAGAGGAGAATATAGATTCGTTTCTATTTTCATCACCTAGACCATTGTTTAATTATCCCTATAAAGAAATAAAATTAAATCCATATCCTTACATAGGTAGCTTTGGTTTTGGATTTCCTGATAAAAATTTTCCTAAAATTGCAGAATTAGTTTGTGCACAATTTGAAAAAGCCAAAATAAGATTAAATATTCCTTTTGCAACATTTGGTGATGCGGATGGTAGTAAAGCAAGAGGTGAAGCCGATAAAGTAAGAGATGTTATTAGTAAAAGTGGTAACAATGGAATTGAATTGGAAATAAATCATGATTTTTTAGAACATGAAAATTTGTTAGATTTCCTAAGAGAAAATGATTTAAATATTTTTTTATATGATAAGCATGAAACTAGAAGTTTGAGTAGTACTATTGATTATGCTTTATCAGTTCGAAAACCAATCGCTATATCAGATAGTGCAATGTTTAGACATATAAGAAATTCATCCCCATCTATATGTGTTGATGATTTAACATTACCTCAGATTATAGAAAATGGCATAGAACCATTAAAACAATTTTACGAAACACATAGCAGAGAAAAATTATTGGAAAAATATGAATTAGCTTTAACAAAAATTTTAAATCAAAAATAATATGAGTAAGTTTACAAAAAAGTTATTCTCATTAGGAGAACTTTATGTTTCAGATTTTATTGAAAAAGATTCCGATGCGAGAGCAGGGAAACATGATATGACATTGGTAATTGATGAAAGGTATGGTGCAGCCCGTTTGGAAAAATGCACTCCTATTCATTCAATGTTTGGAAAGTATTGGTATAGAAGTGGAATTAATACCACTATGAAAAATGAGTTAAGGGGTATAGTAGAAAGTATTCAATCTGTCCATAAATTAAAAGAAGGTGATTTGTGGTTAGATATTGCTTGTAACGATGGTACTCTATTGAGTTTTGTACCAGATGGTATTAAGAAATTAGGTATTGATCCTGCGGAAGATTCATTTAAAGAAGAATCATCTAAGATTGCAGATGAAATTATTCAAGATTTTTTCACATTAGAAAACTTTAAAAAATCTAAATTTAAAAAGAAGAAAGCGAAAGTAGTAACATGTATTGCTATGTTCTATGATTTAGATGAGCCAGTTGAATTTTTAAAGGATGTTACAAAGGTTTTAGATGATGATGGGTTGTTTGTATTACAGATGAGTTACACTCCACTAATGATAAAGCAATTGGCATTTGATAACATTTGTCATGAGCATGTTTACTATTGGGGATTGGCTTCAATTGAAAAATTATTAAAGAAAGCCGGATTGAAGATTGTAGATTGCCAATTGAATGATGTAAACGGAGGAAGTTTCAGAATCTATATTAAAAAGAAAAAATCAGATGTAACTACTTTTGCAACCGCACCTTATAGAGATGTATGTAATGTGAGAGTTGAATCTCTAATCAAATGGGAGAAAGGATTAAAATTAGATAAAGAAGAGATTTGGTTAGATTTCTTTAAAAGAATTGAAGCGTTAAAGAAAGAGACAGTTGATTTCATTAAAGCTGAAAAAGCCAAAGGAAAGGTAATATGTGGATATGGTGCTTCTACAAAAGGAAATACGTTATTGCAATACTTCGGGTTGGATAATACTTTAATTGATGCTATTGCAGAAAGGAGCCATTATAAATTTGGTTTGAAAACAATTGGGACTAATATTCCTATTTTATCAGAGGAAGATGTTAGGGCAATGAATCCTGATTATATGTTGGTATTACCTTGGCATTTCATATCGGAGTTTATCAAAAGAGAAGATGAATTCTTATCAAAGGGTGGTAAATTTATCGTACCTTGTCCAAACTTTCAAATAATCGGAAAATAATATGAACAAATTACTAAATCAAAAAGAGTTTGCAAACTATCAAACTTCACTTTCTTTATTACAGGAACATTGTCCTGAAATGTTAAGCAGAAAGATACCTCAGGCAAACATTCAACAGGCATTTACTTTACAAACTGCTTTGGATTTAACTCCAAAAGGTGGACTGGTTTTATCAGCCGGTAGTTGGGAAGATACTGCAACTGAAACTTTAAAAAAATTAGGATATACTGTAACTGATGTTGATCCTATGATTAATTCAGACCTTAAAACTTATTTTGATAATAATCCACAAGTACATGGGAAATTGGATTCAGTTGTTTCCACTTCAGTAATTGAGCATGTGCATAATGATGAAGAATTTATAGATTGTATTTGTAAATTATTAAAGAGTGGTGGATATGGGATTGTTACAATGGATTACAATAATGGTTATTTAAATGGCGAGGTAACGAAACCAAATGAAGATGTGAGGTTATATACTGAATATGATTTAAGAGTTAGATTAAATGCGGTGTTAGAGGAAAATGGCTGTGAATTATTAGAAGCAGATTATAGTGGAGAGAACGATTTTCACTATGCTGGCCATTGGTACACTTTTGCTACATTTGTATTTAAAAAGAAATAGTATGATTAAGGTAAGTTTAGATGAAGCCTATGTATTTGATTTATTATCAATTTATGCGGTAAAAATAGATAATTCTGAAGGTGATAAAAAAAGACAATCGGAAAAGAATTATAGTTTATTATCAAATGAAATAATAGAATCAATAGGAATAGATAAATTTACCGATATTATTCTAAGCGATGAATATAAAAACTTAGTAGATGCTAATCAAATAGTTTTTGAATTAGTAGATAGGGCAAAAGAGAATAAATTAGCAAAAGCAACTGCTGATGCAAATTATGAGAGGTATATTAAAAAAATAGAATTACAACAAAAATTTTTTGAAACAAAAATAACTGAAGTTAAAATATGATAGAAACTAAATCATATTTGCAAGGCGGGAAGCTAGGAGATTTTATCCATAGTTTATGTGTATGTAAATTTAATTATGATTTTTTTAATTATAAGGCTGATTTATATATTTCAAATATAGGCGATTCATTTGAATTAGGTGTAGAGAATACATATAAGGATTTAAAACCTATTTTAGAAAGACAAGAGTGGCTAAATTCTTTTAATATCTATAATGATGAAAAAATAGATATTAATCTTTCCCTATTTAGACAAAGTAGGCATTTATATACTACTAATTGGATTGAAGTATATTTTAATGAATTTTTAGATGGAATGGCTCCACCTACTGAGTATTCTTGGATAGAAATGAGTAAAGATGAAAATCTTTCTAATGCATTGTTAGTAAATAGATCACTTAAGCCTTTCACTCCTAAAGTAGCTGAAATTTATAGAGATATCATAAACAATAATCCCGATTTAGAAAAGGTGTTTATATGTTTCGATGAAAAACAATATCATAATTTTTCTTTTAAAGATGAATTTAAATTATTAAAGGTTAATACATTGTATGATTTTTTTGAAAAAATAAATAGTTGTAAACTATTTTTAGGTAATCAGTCTGGCCCTATGGCATGGGCGACATCAATGAATGCTATCAGAATAATTGAATTATTGGCGAGGATAGATAATATTCATTATATAAATGATAGAAAATATTATCAAAATTTTAATTGGTTTCAAGGAGATACAGAATGAGTAATATATCAACATTAGTAGGATTAAAAAATAATTTAGATTATTCTAAAAAATTTTATAAAAGATTTAGGGAAATTTATCCTAATGAAGAATTATGCTTCACAAGTTATGGATCAGATGATGGAACACATGAATGGCTTGATTCTCTAAAAGATGCAAATTTAAAATATCATTATTCTGAAGAAAAAAAGACTTTTTCCGATACATTTAATAAATGTGCAGAAATAGCTACAAAAGAATACATTGTATTTTGTCACAACGATATTGTAATATTAGAAGGTTGGTTAGAAAATATTGAAAAACATCTCACCAAATCTACTGCTATTACATACACCACAATAGAACCTCCTATTTTTGCAGGGCATGATAGACCTGGTAAAATTATAAGAGATTTTGGATTAGAATTTGATGAAGTGAATTATGGAGAATTGGAAAAGTTTGCAAGAGAAACGCAACTTCAATATAGAGATAAAACATCAAATGGCTCGGCTTTTTTTATAGCACAACATAGAGGATTATATCTTTCGATAGGAGGTATGGATAATCTATATTCACCAATGTTTTGTGAAGATGATGATATTCTTTATAGATTAGAACTATTAGGAATAAAAACTATTGTAAGTTTAGATAGTATAGTTTACCATTTTGTTTCAAAGACATCTAGATTTTCGGAAGAACATAAAAACAATACAAAAATTATTGAAAATAAATCTATTCTCAATAAGGTTAGAAAATGGGGAAGATTGAGTTTGGGTAAACAATCGCATTCATACGATGTTGGGCTAATTATCCCCAATTGCAATGTAGAATTATTAAAAAGTGTTGAACCTTTTGTTTCTAATTTATACGTGGATTGTGATTTTATTAAATTTATAGAAGAAGAGCAATCTAATACTAAAATAAACCTATCCAAGAAAATTAAAACAATTAATAGTGTAAGGGAAAATGATATTATTGTATTAGTAAAGGATACGACTAAATTCGATAATAACGATTTTTCTTTAATAGCAAATTTGTCTTCGTTTATTTCTAATGAACAAGTAAGAGTTGGTAGTACATTTGATTTTCAGAATTTTACTTTTAATATCAAAAACAAAAATACATACGAACATAAATTGGTAACAACAAAATCAAATTATTATTTAGACAAATGTATTTAATTTCTTTAAGAGGGAATATATTAGGAGTTGATTCTAAAAAAGAAAATAAGCCATATCAGATTCAGGAAGTAATCAGAATGGGATTACATTGTTGGGTAGATGTTTGGTGGCATAATGAAGGATTTTATTTAGGAACTAATGAACCCTACTATCCAATTAAACCAGCATTTTTAAATATGTTCGCACTTTGGTGTAATGCAATGAATTTTGAAACTCTTATTAAATTAAAAGAACAAAAGGCTCCACATTATTTTCAATGGAAAGGAGAACCTTTGATGACAAACACCTTACATATCATAACAGATACTATTTCTGAAATTGGATTAGATGATACATTGCTTATTACTGATGAATATGATTCTTTAAATTTACCATTAAAAGGTATTATATCAGATAATATTGCATCATTTAAAGAAGGGTAAACCTAATTAACATATATTTATGTATATGAGTTGGTCTACCAAATATAAAAAGAGTATTGATTGTGATAATCCAAAAGGATTTTCTCAAAAAGCACATTGTGATGGTAGAGATGCAAGAAAAAGAGGAGAGGAAACAAAATCAAAATCTCCATTTAATGAGGATATAATTTCAACTGCAAAAGATAAATTGGCTAATTGGTTAGAGAGAGCAAAAAACTTCGTAAAAAATAATTGGGAAGAACTAAAATACGTTTCAAATAGGGAAAAGCGAGAAACTATTGTTGCACTGCATATATTCCAACGAATGGTTTTAGGAGGCACAGTATCCGATGCAGAAAAAAGATTTTTAAAAGCACAATCAGCGGATTTAGTAAAGATTATTTTTTTAGTTGGATTTAAGTTTATTCCAACACCGATTCCAATTACTCCAATAACAATTTTTTTAGGAAAAAAGGTAGGTATTAATATTTTACCAATGTCTCAAACCCTTGCCACAAATGAAGACCTTCGTAAATGGTTTGGAAGTGGTAAGTGGGGAGGAAAAGGTGGAGGAGGTTGGGATAGATATAATTCCAAAGGTGAAAGAATTGGTAAATGCGGAGCAGGAGAAGAGGGGGAAGCCTATGCGGCCTGTTTGAGTTCAGCAGCGGCTGAAAAATTAGGAAAGAAAGGTAGAGCGAACTTTGTTAATAGAAAGAGAGCTGCTCAAAAAGCTGGCGGTGATGCTAAAAAAGGTGGAGAAAAGAGTGATGGGGATAAACCAATAAGAGTAAGTTGGGATAAAAGTGGTAAGAAAGATTTCAATCCTCCATCATAGTTCTAATATAAAAAAGATATATTTATATACATTATAGATATGAAAGAAAATATTACCTTATTTTTAGAAAAAAATGTACCTACTGACCCTTCAAAGTGGCAGTATTATGTTTCTCAGGCAAAGAAGAAATTCGATGTTTACCCATCCGCGTATGCAAATGGTTGGGCTGCAAAACAATATAAAGATGCTGGAGGAGGTTGGAAAACTGAAGGTGAAGAACCTCAACACGTGGCACAGGGATTACCCCAAACAAAAGAATTAAAAGGTAAATTGATTGGTGAAAAACTTATTAAATATTTTTCTGAAATAGGATTAAAGCATGCTTGTTATCAAAATGAAAATGGAGAAATAAAAGTAATAGGGTTAAATAAGGAACAAGTAAAAGAAGCTATTAATAAAGTAGTACAGGAATACAAAAAAATTAAGGAATCCGCTGAAGGTGATAAAATTCAAAAATTAAATGATAGAATTAAAGCATTGAAAGATAAACTTTCTGCTACGAAATCTCCGGAACAAAAAAACTTACTTCAGCAAAGATTAAAAAATGCTTTACAAACTCTTTCAAACTATAAAAAGGGATTTGGTATAAAAGCTCCACATACTGAATCATTTCCAGGTGGAGCAGGAGTAGGATTATCTTTACCAGGAGGATATATTAATGGATCACCATCGGAAGAAGATAGAGAAAAAATCAAAAATAAATTAGGAAGATAATGAATATGAATTTAAAAGGAATAATGCCAACATTAGGAGCTAAGCCAGGACAAGTGGTATCAGACCCTTATGCAAGAGCTTTCGCACCTCAACCAAAAGTTGAAGTAGTAAAGGAGGCTGAAGATCACGAAGTTTCTATGGCTCAAAATTCATTGGATACTATCATTAAGATGGCAACTGAATTAAAAGCCAAAATGGGTGAAAGTGAAAAAGATATTCCAGCATGGATTCAGGATCACATTACTAACGCTGAAAATTTTATTTCACAGGCATCTTCTAATTATCACGAATATGGTACAACTGAAATTAAAGTTTTATCTAAAGAAGAATTTTTAAAAGAAGGTAAATTTAAAAAAGATGATTTAGTTTACAATAAAAGAACTAAAACGGTTGGTATTGTAAGATTGGGTGATGATAAATACGGTGAAGTAAAAACCGATGCAGACGGTAATGTAGATGTTGATGAATTAGAAAAATATAACCCAATTAAACACAAGCATCATCAAAATGCAAAGGTAGCACCATCTACTGAAAGAGAAGTTAATAGCAGAGGATTATTTAATCCATTCAAAGCTGAATCTGTATTAAAAGAAGCAAGATTAACCGATATAGTTCGTTCAATTGTAGAAACACCTGCAATAGGTAAACCTATTCATTCTAAAATGAATGAGGCAAAAAAATATGATATAGGATCTGGGTATATGGGAAATGGTTTGACCATTTGGAATAGAGCCGAAGAAGAACATGGTGATTACAAAATAATTGCTCATATTTCTCCACAAGGTAAGTTATCGGTTAGAGATAAACAATTACCAGCTGATTTAAAGAAGATGTTCCAAATTTGGGCAGATTCTATGGCTAAGGGTAATATGGGCCCAAAACATTAATATGGATAATTTATATACCGTACTTATTACAGCGATTACAGTTATGGGTGGAGCATCAGCATTTCGTTTTTATGAGAAAAGAGCTCAGAAGAAAGAAAGAGATGATGATTTTATCAGACACGATTGTAAAGACCGTATTGCAAAATTAGAAGCACTTTTAGCTCAATCATCAAAAGAAAAAGATGAATTGAGAATTATGGTATTAAACCTTACAAAAGAAGTAGCAGCTCTATCAGTTAAGGTGGAATATCTAACTAAAGAGAATGAGGAGTTGCACAAAAAAGCTGGAAAAACACGTAAGATTATTAATGGCTAATGATAGCAAGAAGTTTATTTGTAGAAGATAAGAAACTTAGAGTTTTTGATTTTGATGATACACTTGTCAAAACATCTTCCTATATCTATGTTACTCATAAAGATGGTAAGGAATCTAAACTTACACCTGGTCAATATGCCGTATATAAAGAAAGACCGGGAGACCAAATGGATTTTAGAGATTTTGAAAAGGTAAAAAACCCTAAGATAATCAAGGGGTATTTTCAACTATTAAAAAATATGGCTGCTACATCAGACAGAGCAGTTTACATCCTAACCGCTCGCTCAGCATACAAACCTGTATATGATTTTATTAAAGATAGTGGTATAAAAGATGTATTTGTAGTGGCATTAGGCGATAATAATCCAGAAACAAAGGCGGATTGGATAGAAAGGGAGTTGAAAAACAATGGATATGATAATATCTATTTTGTAGATGATTCTCCTAAAAATGTTGATGCGGTTAAAAGAAGATTAAATAAATATCCAAATATAAGAAAGAAAGTGCAACTTGTAAAGCATGGTTAAAGAAGAGTTACAAACAAATGGGTGTTATTTTGGACATATTTCGGAAATCAATTCAGAAATATTAAATAAATTAGAAAATTTAAAACCTCTATTAGATAGAGAATTTTACACTAAAGTAACACATTCATATTTAGGGCAATCTGAAAACAAAATAGAGAGCACCCAAACTAATACATTTTCAGAAGCAGAATCAATTAAAAATGAATGGATTCTTAAAAAAAATAGTGGATTAGATGTTTGGCAAATTTTCTATACGTTTAATAACGATAATGATAGGGGAAGTAGAATTTTGCAAAATCTTTTACCAGATATAAAAGACTTATTTATTCCTATAATTGAATATTGCTATGGAACTGAAATATTAGATAAAATTTGGGATATTAATAGAAATGTTATTAATTTAACTAATTTTACCAAAGATTGTTTTATAAATAATCACTCCGATGGGGGGAGTCCTCACATGGTTTGTAATATTTTGATTTATTTAAACAAAAATTGGCAAGAAGAAGATGGTGGAGAATTGATAATTAAAGAAAAGTTTAAGCAAAATCCTAAATGGGGAAATTTTGCTGTTTTAGATTTTACTAAACATAACCCGTCACATTTAGTTACCAGTGTAAAAAACCCAAATTCAAATAGATTTGCAGTACTGACTGGAGTGCTTCTTAAAGAAAATAGGTTTATTTCCACAATATAATATTTATATGTAAGTTTAAAAAGAAAAAAGATGACAGTATCAGAATTTAAATTAGAAAATCACAAAAGTATAAGTGCGGAAGTAGCAGAATCATTTGTTTTATATGATGGTACTTTTGCAAAAGAGGGTGATAAGTTAATCGATGCATTTTTAGTAAATGAAGATGATAGCTTTAGTCTTATACATTTTGTGCCCGAACAAATTTCAAACTTTGAAATAATAGAAGATGCTGAATACGATATATTTCTTCCGTTATCTGAGCAAAAATTTAAAGTAAAACTAAAATAAAATGAAAGTATCTGAATGGAAATTGGAAAATTCAGTAGTAGTAACCGATGAAAATTATGAATTTTTAAAGGATATTGAATTATACTCACTAGCTGAATTACAAAAGGGTTCTAAATTTGTAGATGCTATATTGGATGATATTCATAATCCATTTAATGGATCAAGCGTATATTTAATGGATTCAGAAATTAATTTATTTGAAATTACTGAAGATCCAGAGTGGGATGAATATTTACCTGTATCTGAGCAAAAATTTAAAATTAAACCAAAAGCATAATAAAAATGCCAGCAGTATCAAAAGCACAACAAAGATTTATGGGTATGGTTCACGCTACTCAGAAGGGTGATATGGAAGCACCTTCTAAAGAGGTAGAAAAAGTAGCGGATACTATGAAAAAAGTGGATGCAAAAGATTTCGCATCAACTAAGCATAAAGGATTACCTACTCATGTTAAAGAAAAAATAAAAGAAATAATAAGAGGTGTAATGAAAGCTGAAGGAGCTTTCGGTTCAGTAATAGGTGGGCCAGAAGATGGTAGAAATCTAACTGAAATGTCTCCTAATGATACTCATTTTAAGGGTATTATGGCGATGTATGATAAAGGTGGCTCATTTGCTAGAAAAAAAGTAGGTGCAGCCGTATCTAAAAACCCAAATGCAAGTAGAAATCAAATTGTTGATGATTTAAAGGATTTAGATTATCAGGAAATTTTAGATGCTGAGGCTCAATTAGGTTTAGATGAAACGATTACTGAGGAATTTAAACACCTTATATCAGTAGATACTCCAACACAAGTTGTTTCTAAACCAGTTGCTGCACAAATCCTTGCATTAGCTAAAAAAGGAGTTCGTTCTTCGGAAATAGGATTAAAAATGGGATTTGTTGGAAACCAAAAAGCAGCAACCGATGCATTCCAAAAGGTAAAAAATAAAATTTATTTTGCTTTAGATAAAAGAAACGAATCAGTAAAAGAAGGTAAACTTGGAGATGATTGGAGAAAAAATAATAAAAAAGGATATGTTCTTAAAGCAGGAAATATAGAACTTAAAGCAGCGGGGCCTACAAATTCACATGATATATACAAAAATGGTTATTTATGGGGAACGTTTCAAATGGACTATGAAGCGGGGGGAACTGATTGGTGGGTAAAACCTGGTAAAGGAAACGATTTTTGGGTAGATACAATTGAGGATTTAGTAAAAAAAGTAAAGGCAGATAAAAGATTTAATGAATCAATAAGTGAAGCAAAATATCCAACTGACCTAAAAATAGGTTCGGTAATTATGGGACAAGGATTTACTATGTTAAAAGGAATTGAAGGTGGAAAATACTATAAGGTTGTTGCTATGGATGATACATCAGCAACATTAGTTCCATCTGATAAGAGTGGTAATACAAAAGGTTCATCAAAAGTTAGACATAAATTGGATTCAATTGAAGGTGGTATCAAAACTGCTAAAAGAGGAGATGAAAATGGAATTGTGGTAATTAAAGAATCGGAAGAGCATGATTGCGGTTGTAATGAAAATCACGATTGTGGCTGTGGAGGATTACATAAACATTAATAATATGAAATTAAAGAATTTAATTAAAGAGGCAAAATTAAACGAAGCATCTAAAATAGACTACGAAGAATTGGATCTACCCAAACAGATATTAGTTACAAAACTTGAAGGGTTTTTTGATGGTAGAATGCAAACTCTTTATGGTGGTATTCATGGAAATATTGTAGAAATTAAAGTGGGAATCGGCGGGACTAGACTTACAAAAGGCGATTTAAAAGAATTAGCTACAATGAATATTCGTTGGATAGAATATGATAATAGAATAGTATCAGTAGGATTCTAAAATAATAGAAATAAAATGAAATTAAAAAACTTAATTAACGAAATAGATTTTAGTTCTCAGGCGGCATTTGATGCTTACAAAGAAAAGCATAAAGTGAGAGATACCACAAAGGTAAAGATAGCAGGTAAAGAAACAACTGCGGGTGCGGCTTCAAAAAAATCTGTATCTATTCCTAAAGGCGGGGCTTCTGCAAATTCTAAAAAAGTAGAACCTAAAAAAGCGGAAGAGCCTAAAAAAGAAGAGCCTAAATCAGAACCAAAGCAAGCAAGAAAAGGTAATCCACAAGTTAATAAAAAGGCAAAAAGTAGTGCAGAAAAAGCTGGTATTACACCTGAAAAATTGGGTAATAAGGAATATGTGAAAACAATGTATAAAGCAGCTGTTGAAGCATTAACTGATTCAAACTTCCACGATGAAGCTAGAGAATTAGTAGCATCTATTGAAGGAAAACCTGAATGGGCTAAAAAAGTTAATTATCCTAGAATGGATGATCCTGAGTATGGTGAAAAAATGAAAGCAATAAAAAGCGGAGTAGATAGTTCAGAATATTGGGATTATGATGATAACACTCGTGATTACGCAGTTGGTGTTTCACAAGAAGCGGGATGGGACGGTGTTCAGGCAGCAGATGGTATTGCATTTACATTAAGAATGAATGGATTCCATAAAGAAGCAGATAAAATTCAATCTATTTTTGATAATAAACCTTATATGAAGGCTTTAAACAAAGAGGGCAGGCTTTCTTTATCCAGTATGATTAAGGAATCAGAGGCACAAGAAATTGGTAATCTGACAGGAGTGAGAGGTTCAGCTGTTCAAAAATTTATTGATGATAATAACATAGATGATAGAAAGTTATTGGCGTTTCTTAAAATTAAAGGGCCAAAAACTTTGAGTAATAGAATGGATATATCAACTGCAATAGCTGGTAAACCTAACAACAAATTTGCACAGGGTATAATTAAAGCATTTGGTAAACAAAAATAAAATGATTAAATTAAAAAGTTTATTAGCTGAAGCAAAATTTGAAGTATATCATAAATCATATACTTCTGCTATCGAAGCGGCAAGAGAATATGCGGAAAAGCAGGGATATGAAATTAATAATGATGATGCCTTTACCAAAATAGGGGTAGGGCCAAAGAAGCCATCAGAAGGAAAAACAAATAGATTTTCTATCGAATTATTGAGAGGTGGAAAAGAACAAAGAAAACAACTACATATTCAGGTTTATGGTATGAAAAATGGATATGAATTAAATTGCTACATAGGATAAATTAAGTTAATTGAAAAGGTTATATTCATTTGGTTGCTCATTTACTTCTTTGGATTGGAAGAATTGGTGTGTATCTCAATATGGGTATCCACCTAACAAATTATATACAGAAATACTCGCAGATGAATTCGGATTAGAACTAATTGATTCATCATATTCAGCGAGAGGAAACAACTCAATTTTATTGGATTTTGCATCAACTTCATTTGAGGATGATTCATTGGTTATTTTACAATTGACAGGGTTTAATAGATTAGAATTCCTATCATTTGATAAAGATATACAAAAGAATCAGACTTGGTGCTTTGATGATTATTTAAAAGGGCCTATTACTACTGCATCAATTAAATTTGGTGAAGGTGGTGATGGGTTTTTAAGTTTAGAAGATAGTAGAATGTATTTTAATTTTGTTACTCAATTTGAAAAGTTTTTTCTAATTAATGATTTATTCAATGCTAATAAATTAATAAAGAAAAAAGAGGCAGAAAATAAAGGTTGTAAATTCCTATTATTAACAATTGAAAATATATACAATCCTATATTTAATGTAGATACTGAATTTTATATTCGAAGAAAGGATTTGGTTAATCGAATTAACTACAATGGATTTTACGAAGATAATAAAGAATACATTTGGAAGAATTGGGCGGAAGAAAATGGTATTGATAATCAACAAATGTTAAATGATTATCATTTGACAGAAGTTGGAAATAAAAAGGTTGCAGAAAAACTAATAGGTTATGTTAATTCACATTATTAAATGTTTTTAACAAATGGCAAAAAGCAAAGGTTCATCAGGTGTTTCTCAAAAAGTTTCATTCGGAAAAAGAATTAGAGGAAAAGCAAAAAAAAGTTATGGCCCAAAATCACAAAAACCTAAAAAATATCGCGGACAAGGTCGATAGGAGGAATAAAAATGTTCATACCAAATCATCTACATCTATTAGTAAAGGGATATTTAAAATCCCCACCTAGAAATGAAAAGATACTTAATATATTTTTTACACAATTAGTTAATACCGTTGGAATGAAAGTTGTAGCGGGGCCAACATCGGTTTATGTAGATGAACCAGGTAATGAAGGGATAACGGGAACCGTAACATTAGCTACATCACACGCTTCAATTCATGTTTGGGATGCGGAAAGACCGGCAATGTTCCAATTTGACCTTTATAGTTGCTCAACTTTTACTGTAAAGCAAGTATTGAAAGAAATAGATGAGTGGTTTGGGTTAATAACAGCTCATTATCAGTTTATAGATAGGAATGGAGAAGTATTTAAAGAGATAGAAAGAGGAGATTGGAAGAAAAAATAAAAGGGGGGGTGGGGGTTTCTCTCTCCCCTTTTCCTTTGTCCTTCGGAGATAAAATTTTTTGATAGTTTATACACTTTTTTTCACCCACCACATATATATAATTAAACAATAAAGATAGTTATGGGTGAAAATGAAAATGAAGAAAAAAGACCAGTAGAGAAGGTCTATATATTTAATAAGAATTACAAAGAGTATTACGATAAGAAGGCCAAAGAAGAGGCTGAAAAAAATTGGAGACCTACCGCAAAGGGTGGTGTTCTTAGAGGAGGTAGATTATCCCGTCCACTCCTACAATCCGAAATAGAAGATATGCAAAAACAGGCACAATCCGCTAAACATTGTGCACGCCTTTTAGGAGTATCATATCCCACATATAAAAAGTATGCAAAAATGTATGGGATATTTGAGAATTGTAAAAATGAAGCGGGGGTAGGTATTCACAAATTAAATAAGGGTAGAAGGTCATACGCATTAGAAAACATCTTAGAAGGAAACAATCCATCTTACCCGAATTGGAAATTAAAGAAAAGATTATTAGAGACAGGATATATGCCTCAGGTTTGTGCCAATTGTGGTTACGATGAACCGAGGGTAACTGATGGTAAAGTTCCACTTCTTTTGGATTATATGGATGGAAATCGTAAGAACCACAAATGGGATAACCTTCGTATGTTATGTTACAATTGTTGGTTTCAAATCAATGGAGACCTATTTGGAAAGGCGATGAGAAATGTGAAGAAAGATGCGTGGGATTATCAATACATACACAAATAATAATATATGAGTTTTTTAGGATATGAAGCATTTTATGTTAATGGGAGTTCACATTCACAAGGAGGTGGATTGGAAGGGCCTGAATTAAGAAACGATTCGGTGTTCCCATTGTACCAAAAAAAATGGGGAGTAAAGGAATGGGAGAATCGTTCTGAATTAAATTTTGCGGCCAGATTATCTGAATTGATTGGAATACCACATACTAATGAAGCGGAATCAGGTGGTGGAACGGAAAGAGTTGTTAGAATGGCATATAATTGGATATTAGAGAATTGGGATAGAAAAGATAAAATATTTCTTATATTAGAAAACCCAGATCCATCGAGATTTGAAGTTTATTATCGACCATTAGATGAATATTTTATCCTTAATTCATCAATAAACGATGGTAAAGGTTTAGCTATCTTTACATCGGCAGTAAGAAAATATTATAATCAATCAATTGATGAGGCAAATGAGGATAAGCGAATAGAGTTTTTATTTTTAAAGTGGTTCAATAATCATGCTAATATCAAAGAGAATTGGAAAAAAGTAGAAAGAGATTTTGTTGGACTTTATTCTTTTTGTAAACAAAATGGTATAAAAATATTTCCTATGACGGGAAATAGTGTTACATTTAGAGAATGTTTTGATAAAAATGATATCATTAAATTTGGAAATGATGAAAAAAATTATGATATTTGTAGTTGGGCTCACAATACTAAACAAACAATAAAAGATGAATTGGATGATGAAGTTCCGGATATGCATCCAGGTTATTTTGGGCACATGGAATATGCTAAATTATTAAAAACCTTTTTGGAAGAAAAATTAAAATAATATGAAAAAATTAATCGAAAAAATTCGAAAAATTTTTGGTATAAAAACCAAAGAAGAAATAGTAAGGGAAAAGAAAAGAGCGGAGTTAGAAGCCGAATTTCAAAAAAAATTAGAGGAATTAAGGAAGAGAGACCCGTTTATTTATCATAACCGATAATAATGGCTAAAATAGCAATTGCTACATTATTAAAAGGAATTGGTACAAACTTTACACAATGGAAGGAAACATTGGTTATTGTTAGAAACCAATCAATCAGACAAAATTTCAACGGAGAGTGTGATTTGATATTTTTTCATGAAGGTGATTTGCATGAGGAATATATGGCCAAAATTAAATATTCTCGTTTAATGAATTTTAACGTGAAATTTATTGAAGTTCCAAATTTTAGATTATCTGATGGCGAATTATCAGTATTAAAACCTAATATATTGGATATGGGAAATGTCAGAACAGGCTATTCTTCTATGTGTAGATTTTGGGCATATTTTTTTATGGAATATCTAAAAGAGTATGATTATGTGATACGATTAGATGATGATTGTATAGCTCTAAATAATATCAATATCGTTATAGAAAATTTAGAAAAAAGTTATTTAACCTTTCCGTGTTTAGGTCAAGAAGATTTAAGACATGGTTTAGAAGATTTTATGAAAATGTATTTTGATAAGCCTGTAATTGATGAAAAACGAGTTGATGTACCATATACCAATTTTTGTGGATTTAATTTAAATAAAATACGAAAAGATAAGAGGATATTAAATTTTTTTAAGGAAATTGAAAACAATCAATTTATTCACAAATATGCTTGGACAGATACCTTACTTTGGGGGATTATAATGAAATATTTGTTAAAGGAAGGAGATTGGAAAGAGATAAGAGAAGTAAAATATATACACCTTTCTCATTTGCTTTATGTAAATTAATTTGGAAGTTTGGAAATAAATTCGTATATTTGAAAAAACAATTAAAAAATAAATTATGGCAAAGTATTTTGAAGTCTCAGTATCAGTACAACACGAAGTAGATGGTGGTAAAGGTGGTACAAAAATTAAGAAAGTAAAGGAAAGCTATTTGGTAGATGCTATGACCGTTACTGAAGCAGAAGCGAGAGTAGTGAAACAATTTGAAGAATCCGGTGTACAATTGGATTACGAAGTTACAGGAGCAAGAGAATCTAAAATCATTCAAGTAATTGATTAATGGAAACTGAAATCAAAGAACAAAAAGAACTAATTTTAGTCCGAGTTCCACCTGGTGATAGATGGAAATTCGCCGCTTCATCTGCGGGTAGTAAGGCAATTTACCCTTCTTTAACCGATGCATTAGAAGCATGGTATCAACAAAATGGTGATACTAATTTTTACATAGAAGCTAGAAGGGGGACAGTAGAAATAGTTAAACAGGAAGAAGTAGAAAAACCAATTACGAAGTATTCTTTATATGGAGAAGACTAAAACATTAGTGATTTGTAGTGGATATTTTAATCCCATTCATAAAGGGCATATAGAATATCTAAAAAGAAGTAAAGAATTAGGTGATTTCCTCTATGTAATTGTTAATAACGATTATCAGAGAGAAATGAAAGGTAGTAGACCTTTTATGGAAGCAGATGAAAGAAAACTAATTGTGGAATCTCTTAAATTCGTTGATAAGGCTATGGTTGCAATTGATGATGAAAAGACAGTCAATCGTAGTATCAAATGGATTATGATGAGTATTGGAAAAGAATTCAATCGTTATATATTTGCTAATGGTGGAGACCAAAACCGCAATACCGTTGGCGAAGCTCAATTGTGCGAAGAATTGGGTATAGAATTGGCGGATGGGTTAGGGGATAAAATTCAATCTTCATCCAAACTTATAAAAGAATCAGATGAGTTTCATAATAGGAAATAAATGTATAGATTGTTTAGATACCAGTTGTGTAAGTGTGTGCCCGATAGATTGTATTCATGGGCCAATTTATACAGATAGGATGGGGTGGGAGGTATCCCAGATGAGTGATGAAGATAAAAAGGGAAAACAATTATATATCAATCCTGCAGAGTGTATAAATTGTGGAGCTTGTGTACCAGAGTGTCCTGTTGATGCCATTTATTCCGATGAGAGAGAGGCTATATCTTTAGGAGATGAGGTATCCGTCCATAAAAATTATGAGTTCTTTGGACAAGTTTATCAAAAAAAATAATATATTTATATTTACAATTATAACTTAAAAACACAATTATGACAACGTTTATTTTAATTTTAGTTTTAGCAGCAATCGGTGTTGGTACCGTAGTTTATCTCCAAAAGTCTGGCAAAATTGCAGATAAAGATGGTGATTTGATTCCAGATGCAATTGAAGAGAAAGTAGAAGAGGTAAAGGAAGTTGTTAAAGAAGTTAAAACTAGAGCAAAGAAAGTAGCATCCGAAGTTAAAGATGTAACTGCCGCAGTAAAAGAAGTAGCGAAGCAATCATCTGATGTAGTAAAGGCTGCAAAAGGTGGCACTGGTGCTCGTAGAGGAAGAAAACCTGCTCAAAAATAATAATCTTAAATTAATAAGGTGGGGTTAGTAAATGAGGCTTTCTGCCTTGCTCCGTGGATTCATACATATAATGGAACATTAGGAGAGAGGAGGGTATGTTGTATTTCATCATTAGAATTGGGAAAGGGTTCTACTCTATCCGAATCTTGGAATTGTGATGAAATAAAAGGGTTGAGAAGGGATATGATTGCGGGTAAAAAAATTGAATCCTGTAATTTATGTAATAATCAACCCTATGAAAATACATATAAGTTTCATTTTAATGGAAATTACAAATATGTTTTAGATGAAATTCTAAACAATACCTCAGAGGATGGAACATATAATGGACATCCTATTACTTTTGATTACCGAAACGATTTATGTAACTTAAAATGTAGGATATGCGGCAGTTCAGCATCATCCTCAATCAGAGCAGAATTTACTAAATTCGGTAATTACCAAAAAGAATCAGAACTACTTTCAGGCGAAGAATCCCGTAAACTTTCCGAAAATCAATTAAGAGAAATGATGTTCTTAATTGAGAATACCGATGTAAAGGAAATTTATTGGGCAGGAGGAGAACCTTTATTCAATATAAATCATTATAAAGTTTTAAACCGATTAGTTGAGTTAGGTAAAACCGATGTATTTCTCAGATACAATACAAATTTTACAAATACTACATTTAGAGAGTTTAATTTTTTGGATATAATTAAACATTTTGATAGAGTTCATTTTTACTTTTCACAAGATGGAATTGGTGATACTGCAGAATATCTTAGATATGGGCAGAATTTTGAAAAATGGAATTCTAATATTCAACAAATTATTAAAATTAAAAAACCTGAATGGGAATTTTATGTACATTCCGTAATGACAATTCTCACACTATTGGATGTGGAAAATATATTAGAATATGTACATAGATTTGAAAATATGAATCTTAGTTTTTTTAAATGTTTTTCGGATGAATATAAGGATATTTTAACGCCGGAATTTTATCCAAAAGAACTTATAGCGAATATAATTAATCAGAAAATTCAATCAATTAATTCCAAATACAAAGATGGGAAAAGAATTGTTGCAATTAATTTCTTAGAAAATATGCTTGATACATTTGAGCAAATTCATAGAACCGATATTCAAACAAGACTTTCATTTGAATATATAGATGATTTGGATAAACTTAGACCATATAAAAAAACATTTGCTGATTTTCTAAATGAAGGAGATATTCATCTTTTTGAATATTTAAATAAGAGGAAAACCCAAATCTTAGAAAATGATAATAACTGATTTCTTAAATCAATATCAAAATTACAAAGAACTTAACACTATTTGGAAAGATTCTTTGCCATATCCTAACTTAGAAATCAAAAATTTTTTAAGTGATGATTTAGTGGTTTCTATGAAAAACGAAATTACCGATTCATATCGTAAACATAATCACCTTCTTAAAAATTTTACTAGAAATGGTTCTCACATGGTTGAATTATGTGAAGCCGGTGATATTTGCCCAATTGCTCATCAGCTTATTGGAGATTTACATTCAAAATACTTTGTAGATTGGTTGGAAAAGGTAACTGGTATTGATGGATTAATTCCAGACCCTTGGTTAGTTGGGGCATCTTATATGAGATGTTATAGAGGAGATTCATTGCAGGTACATTCTGATTTTAATTGGAACGAAAAATTAAAATTGCATAGAAAATTAACATTAGTAATTTATTTAAATCCGGAATGGGAAGAAAGTTGGAATGGTGATATTCAACTTTGGAATAAAGATAGAAGTGAATGTATAAAAAAATACTTTCCTTTAAATGGGAATTTGGTTTTATGGGAGTATTCAAAGTACGCATTTCATGGACACCCGAATCCTTTAAATTGTCCAGAACATATCACAAGAGATGGAATTAGATTATTTTATTATATATCAGATGCTGAACACAAATCAGATGATCCTCCACATCGTTCATTATATTGGTTCGATGAAAAAACTAAAGAACCTTTTGATAAAAGAGAACTTTGGTAATACTTATCCTTAGATGAAGAGATTTATCAGACTTAAACAAGGAAGAAAGATTTTCGGAATTTGTGAGGGGTTAGGGCTTCTCACTCTAACAGATCCTTTATTATGGAGGGTGCTATTTATTGCATTAATTTTCACTCCATTTCCAATCATTACATTTTATTTAATTTTAACTTTA
>VFQS010000265.1_pt1 | contig 66224 bp, 61 predicted proteins | sample 3512361 | NCBI WGS metagenome assembly VFQS01 (sample SAMN10412375, study PRJNA504923) | tailings metagenome | isolation source: Relicate 1 Philex TSF3 active mining | place: Philippines | reverse complement strand
ATCTACCTGATAGGGTTTACAGGTACAAGGTTTGTCTGGATGATGAAAATAACCGCAGGGGCAAGGGTTCATGGCAGAGATTAATAGAAAATTGGCCGGAAATTCTATTGTACCATAAGCTCGGGAAATAGGGACTTTTCGTTCCTCTAATGGCTGTCTCAATAGTTCTAAAACGTGGCGCTGGAATTCAGGGAGTTCATCCAAAAATAATACACCTTGGTGTGCCAGCGAAATTTCACCAGGTTGTGGGTTGGTGCGTCCTCCAATCAAAGCTGTTGATGTAATGCTGTGATGCAAGGCACGAAATGGACGTTCTGTAATGAAGGGCTTCTCTGAACTGAGTTTCCCCACGATGGAGTGAACTTGGGTGGTTTCGATAATCTCCCGCAGGCTCATGGGTGGCATGATGGATGGGATGCGTTTCGCCATCATCGTTTTACCAGCGCCTGGCGGGCCCACGAGGATCAGGTTGTGACCTCCGGCAACCGCAATTTCGATGGCCCGTTTCGCTTTTTCTTGGCCTTTGATTTGAGAGAAATCATCTGTATAGTGCAAAGCCTCCTGAGTAATGTGTGGGGCTTTCACAGGAGCCTGCGTTCTACCGTGCAAGAAGCGAATGGTATCTCGCAAATTCGCCATTCCATAAATGTTCAGGCCATCTATCAAAGCGGCCTCGATGGCATTTTCGCGTGGGAGGATGATCGATTTGATTCCTTGTTTTTTAGCCTCAATGGCCATGGATAAGGCCCCTTTAATGGGGCGAATTTCCCCGGTTAGGGAAAGCTCACCCATGATTAAATAGTCCGAAAGTCCAGTCATCTTTGTCTGTTCAGAGGCTTGTAATAATCCTAGAGCGATGGGAAGGTCATAACCGGAACCTTCCTTTCGGATGTCTGCGGGGGCTAGGTTAATGACCACTTTTCGGCGTGGGAAGAAATAGCCGATTTGTTTGATGGCGGATTCTACGCGTTGGATGGATTCTTTGATAGTAGAATCGGGGAGGCCTACTAAATAACATTTAGAGCCTTGTCCTACGTGGGTTTCAATGGTGATAATGGAGGCGTGTATGCCTATGAGGGCACTGCCAAACGTTTTCGCTAACATAGTGGTCGTTTAAGACACAATGTTAAATGAACAATCCCGAATTAAATATCAGTTAATTGGACTCCTGCAGCATTTACCAACAACTTGGTTTTTACACCAAAGACCAATGGCTGATTGTTCGGAATATGACCCGCAGGATAATCAAAAGCAATTGGATAGGATGTCCCTGAAGTATGTTCAGCCACTAATTCAAAAGCCGTTTTTCCGATGGTTAAACTCGCCTCGTTGCAATCGGTAAATCCTCCCACGATGAGGCCGGCTAGGTTTTGGAATAATCCGGCACGTTTTAATTGCAAGAGCATGCGATCAACGTGGTACAAACGTTCGCCTATTTCTTCTAGGAATAAAATTTTACCTGCTGTCGAGGCAAAAGTAGGGGATCCTATTAAATGGCTTAGAAGGGATAGATTTCCACCAATGATCTCTGCGGAGGCTTCACCCAATCGGTTCAAGGGATGGAAAGGGGCTGAAATGGAAGTAGAGCCTTCGAAAAGAGCAGTATGCAACTGTTTTAAAGCGGCTTCACCGCCTTTTTGGCAAAAATTATGCGGCATAGGTCCATGAATGCTCGCAAATCCGAGGCGGTCTACCTCACATAAAAGTGCCGTAATGTCGGAAAACCCCACGATCCATTTGGGATGCGTCTTAAAACCCGAAAAATCCAAGGAATCTAAAAGTCGAGAGGACCCATATCCACCTCGAATGGGAAAAATGGCCTTAATAGACGGGTCATCTAGCATTTGCTGTAAATCAGCTAAACGTTCTTCATCCGTACCGCCCAATCCGAAATGGCGAGACAAGTAATTAGGCGCATTTCGCACGCGAAGCCCCCAGTTTTCTAATACTTCCACTCCATGCTTCCAGTTTTCCGTAGGAGGAAAAGAAGCAGGGGATAAAATCGCGACTTCGTCGCCAGGCTGCAAATACGGTGGAATGATCCGAGTCATAGCGTAAATATCTCCTTTTTTTTAGGATCCTCAAGGGCTAAATTTCGTAATATTGTAAAAAATCTATCTCTATCGCTCCTGCAGATTTAAATCTTGTCCATCCAATTTACAACCCACATCCGGGCTGGGCAGAGGAATTAGTGCATTATTATACCTTATTTAAGGTGGCAATTCCGGCTGAAACGGGTATTCATACCTATTTAGTAAATGACGGCAGTAAATCGGGCATTTCTCAAGAGGATATACAATTATTAACAGAGAAAATAGGGGGGTTTACCTACATCGATTCACCTATTAATCAGGGTAAAGGCGGCGCCTTGCGGGAGGCCGTGCGGCAAACGACTGGTAAATGGGTTATTTACACGGATGCCGATTATCCCTATTTGATTGCTAATGCGGTGGAAATGTTTCGTCTACTTTCCTCAGATACTGCGGATGTGGTGGTGGGGGTGCGAGATGAACAATATTACGATCAATTGCCCTTAGGACGTAAAATATTTTCCCTTTCGTTGAAGGTGATGAATTATTTGTTTTTCCCTCAATTAAAGGTAAAGGACACGCAATCTGGCTTGAAAGGATTTAATCAAAAAGGGAAGGAAGTCTTCTTGAAGACGCGGATTCCGGCTTTTTTGTTTGATATGGAGTTTTTGGTTTTGGCTTCCAAAAGATCCGATATTCGGATCCAGTGGATTTATGTTCAAGCGCGTGAAGGAATTGTTTTTTCGACAATGCGCGCAAAGACCATTTTAACTGAATTGTATAATTTCATTTCCATTTTATTCAGGATAAATAAATGAATCCAATTCTGATCACGATTGATGTGGAAGAATGCGATATTCCGTTGGAATATGGTTTTGAGATACCTCTAGAAGAACAGTTAGCTATTTCTACAGAAGGTTTGACTCATTTCATGCAGATTGTGGAGGAGGCAGGAGTCCCGGTAACTATTTTTTGTACCGGCGTTTATGCCGAAAATAATCCTGAATGGATTAAATCGCTGCGTCCGATGCACGAATTAGCCTCTCACGGCTACTTTCACGGGCATTTTGACGCTTCGAAGGACCTTCCTAACGCGAAGAAACTTTTAGAAAAGTTAAGCAATAAACCCGTCACAGGTTTCCGAATGGCTCGCATGCAATATGTGGAGGAGGCAGAGATTTTGAAAGCAGGGTATACTTACCATTCGTCATTGAATCCCACCTGGATTCCTGGTCGATATGATCACCGGGATAAACCAACGAAACCATTCTTTGAGAAAGGGCTATGGAACGTGCCTGCTTCGGTGAGCCCTTGGCTACGTATTCCCCTTTTTTGGTTGGCTTTTAAGAACTTTCCTTTGTGGTTATACACCTTTTTAGCCAAACGGACGCTGCGTAAACAAGGCTTTTTGAATATCTATTTTCACCCTTGGGAATTCGCAGATTTAAGTAAATATCCGCTTCCGGCTCATGTGAAAAGAGGGCATAATGGTCCATTACGAGATAAATTGCGCTCTTTTTTAGAGCAAATGAAAGGAGAAGGAGAATTTACCACCATGGCTAAAATGCTTTCGAATCATGAATAAGAAATCCACTTTACTGATTATTTGGGCCTTAGCAGGTTTAGTGACGGGCTGGAAGCAGTTTTCTTTGAGTGATGTTCATTCGCACATGAATAATTTTCAGATTTTCAAAGCGAGTTTCGGCCATTTCGTCCATCGAATGCCGCTTTATTTAGAGTATCCTAAAGAATATTTCGACCTCTATCTATATGGACCCATTTTTCCCATCTTGATGGCCCCGTTTTCGATGCTCCCGGATGGTCCTAGTGTCATTTTGTGGAATGTGGTGAATTCGGTGGTGTTATTTATTACGCTTTGGCATTTGCCTTTGGTCGAAAACAAACGGGTTGCGATTACCTGGATTGTATTGAATTCGTCTATCACGGCCTTATTAAACACGCAGTTTCACGCGCTTTGTTTAGCCTTGATTATTTGGTCCTATATCTGCGTTGAGAAAAAAAACTACTTCTGGGCGACGCTTTGGATCGTTTTAGGGATCTATATCAAATTGTATGGTGTGGTCGGATTAGCGTTTTTCTTTTTTGCCAAAGATCGTCTCCGTTTCGCCGCTTACTTCGTTTTCTGGCTAGTATTGATCGGTTTTATTCCTTTGGCCTTAGGCGGCTTCGGTTACGGAATCCAAACCTACCGCGAATGGATGGGTATTTTAGCACACAAAAACGAGCTGAACGAAAACATCAAAAATATTCGCACAGACGTATGTGTCATGGGAATGATTCGCCGCTGGACGGGCGATCCGACTGTGTCGAATCTGTGGTTCCTTATCCCTTCGATGATTTTGAATGTGTATTTGTTCTTCCAAACCAAAAAATGGTCAGACTCTGACTTCAGGCTTCGTATATTAGCCTTCGTTCTACTATATATAATGCTTGCAAGCACGGGTACAGAATCCCCTACGTTAGTGATGGCATTCCCGGCGGTCGGAATCTGGTTTGTGCTAGGGGAAAAAACGAAGGAACGCTGGGCAATGTTGATCTTTACCTTGTTGATTTCGAGCTTTTCGCCCACCGATTTATTCCCCGCTTATATAAGGAATGAATTTATCAATCCGTTAGCCCTAATGATCTTGCCTTTGTTAGGCATTTGGCTTTGGCTGGCTTGGGACCTCTTTAGAGAAAAACAACCTCAGTTATGATGTCCTGTTGAGCGGTTTTGTTCAATAGTTCGATCAATTTTTGCCTTGCCATAAGTAGCTCCTTCTTCAAAGGGGCAGAATCAATCCCTAGAAAGAGTTTTTTATCCTTAATAAAGACTTTCGTCGTTCTGGCCGCAATAGGTTTTCCCATAATCTCTTCCCAATGTGCTATGATATAAGTTTCATCATATTTGTTTTGTAAGGAATAGACCCGCAAAAGCGATTCAATCGCTTCTTTCAAGCTCATATGATCCTTACTTCTGGTGGAAGCGCGGGGGCCTTTCGGGTTGAATGGAGAGTCTATCATGGGGGTATATTGATTCCCAAAATTAAGCCATTAATTAGGTTTAATCAGGAATTTCTCAACAAAATTTAATTTTTTTTCATTTTTTTTATAATTCAATAATCCCAAAATAGTACCCTAAAATTATCTGTTATTAGTAGAAAATATCGGATTAGTACAATAGTATAAAATCTGTGACCTGTCCCTAACCCTACAATGATTATTTAAAGGGTGAAAATTATATTAGAATTCTATTACTTTTGCCTTTACTGAAAAGGAAAGCGAAAGTCTAAACTATGAAAACTACGATCGCCGCATTTTCAACAAGTTTTATTAAAAAATAATTCTTTAACCCCAAATTACCAAACTAATGAGTACACAACAACCAAAGCCAGCTGCTAAGCCAGCTGCAACCGAAAAAAAATCTGGAGGTATTTCTGCAGGTTTAATTCTAATTGTCCTTTTTGCAATTGCCCTTGCAATCTACAATTTTGTAATGGGTGACCCATCTCACTTTGAAGGTGGTACAACAGAAGGACACCCACTTCCAGGTGACTACTTTGGTGTAGTTTACAAAGGTGGTGTTATCGTGCCAGTTTTGATGACTTGTTTCTTAACTGCATTAACATTCTCAATCGAGCGTTTATTCACAATCGGTAAAGCAAAAGGAACTGGTGATGTGAATGCATTCGTACGTTCAGTACAAGCTGCTTTAGACAAAGACGATGTGGAAGGTGCTTTGAAAGCTTGTGATAAGCAAAAAGGTTCTGTAGGTAATGTAACATTAGCTGCAATCAAAAAATACAAAGCTTTAACTACTGAGAAATCTTTAGACAAAGAGCAAAAATTAGCAGCATTGAGCAAAGAAGTGGAAGAAGCTACTTCATTAGAATTGCCAATGTTAGAGAAAAACTTAACGATCATCGCCACTTTAGCATCGGTATCTACTTTGATCGGTCTATTAGGAACGGTAGTTGGTATGATCAAGGCCTTCGCGTCATTAGGTAACTCAGGTGGATCAACAGATTCATCAGCGTTAGCAAATGGTATCTCTGAAGCCTTAATCAACACGGCATTAGGTATCGGTACTTCAGCGATCTGTATCATTGCATACAACGTGTTTACAGCGAAAATTGACGAGTTAACTTACAGCATCGACGAAATCGGCTTAAGTGTTAACCAAAACTACGCAACGCATCACAATTAATATTTGAACTGATTTAGGGGCATTAGCCCTTTCATTCAATTTTATTCACCGTTCAAAAAAATAATTGTTATGCCAAAAGTTAAAGCTAAACGACATAGTGTCTCACTCGACATGACAGCGATGTGTGACGTGGCTTTCCTTCTTTTGACGTTCTTCATGTTAACCGCGAAGTTCCGTCCAGAAGAGGCAGTTACGATCACTCCTCCATCTTCTATCTCAGAGAAACCTTTGAATACGAAAGATGGTATGCTAATGGTTAGTGTTTCACCAGAAGGTGGCGTTTATTTGGCAACTGATGATCAAATGGCTCGCGAGTTTATGTTAGAGCGCATGGCTAATCGCTATGGTGTTGCTATCACAGCTGAGATGAAGAAGAACTTTATGGCTTCAGAAATCGTAGGCTATCCTCTAGGAGCAATGCGTCAGGTGTTAAATATGAAACCTTCAGAAGCTAAAAAGCTAAGCAAGGGGATTCCAATTGATTCAGCCAATAACGAACTTTCGTATTGGGTGGGTTATGCGAAATTGTCTAATCCAGAGTTGAAAGTTGCTATCAAAGGAGATAAAGATTCTAACTACAAAGTGTTTGCTGATATCATCGGTACTTTGCAGGCTCAGAACATCAATATCTTCCAATTAGTAACCGGACCGGAAAATAAACCGAAATAAGTTTTCATTTTTAATTACGAAAAGAAATGGCAGAAATAGATAGCTCCGGTGGCGGGAAGAAAGGCGGCGGGAAGAAGCGTAGTAAGAAAATGTCGACCAAAATCGACATGACACCTATGGTGGACTTAGGCTTCCTTTTGATTACTTTCTTTATGTTAACAACGACGTTAGCAAAGCCCGTTACCATGCAATTAAACATGCCTGATAAAACGGATACAAAGGAGACATCACCTGTAAAATTATCGGAAACACTGACGGTGTGTCCAGATGAGAACAAGGTGTATTACTACCAAGGTATCCCTACTGAAGCAGGTACAGTAATGCAAGTTACTAACTATTCGGAGACTGGAATTCGCAAAGTGATTGCGGACCTGAAAGCGAAAGTGGGTAATAATTTTACTATCGTGATCAAGCCAACCAAAAAAGCGAAGTATCGCAATATGATTGACATGCTTGATGAATGTGCGATTACTAACAACAAGCGTTATGCTTTGTTAGAGATCGATCCGGATACGGAGGCATTGATTAAACGATCAGGAAAATAAGCTTATTAAATTAATTTTAAATTAAACGAATATTATGTCACAAGTAATAAGCCAAGATGCTACTTTGGACGATATTATCTTCAAAGACAAGAACCGTGAATTCGGTGCCTTCGTTCTGCGTAAGACATATCCTAAAGTAATGAAGCGGTCCGTATTACTAGGCTCTGCACTCTTTGTCGGTGCTCTTTTGTTAGCAGCTTTCTGGAAACAGTTAACTGCAGAAGCGGAAGATAAGACTGAGGTGACTGCTGAAGTAATGAAACTGGATAAGCCAGCTCCACCTAAAAAGGTTGAGTTGCCTCCACCGCCGCCACCGCCACCACCCAAGGAGATTCCTAAGGTGACGACGACGAAATTCTTACCTCCAGAAATCAAGCATGATGAGGAAGTAACGAAACCAGAACCTCCACCTGAAGAGGTAAGAGGTAATACAGCATCTGAAACGGTGAAGGGTGAAACGGAAACGTATGAGCCGCCAGTAGATCCAGATGCAAAAGGTTCTGAGCCTGTTGAACCTCCTAAGCCAGCTGAAGATGAAATCTTTACAGCGGTAGAGCAACAAGCTGAATTCCCTGGAGGTCCGGGTGCATGGGGACGTTTCTTACAGAAAACGTTGAAATACCCATCTGCTGCTCACCGTGCTAACGTAGGTGGTAGAGTATTCGTATCTTTCGTTGTTAATACGGAAGGTTCTGTTCAAGACGTACAAGTTTTGAAAGGAGTTGGTTTCGGATGTGACGAGGAAGCTATTCGTGTGATTAAGGCTATGCCAAGATGGAATCCAGGTAAGCAATCTGGACGCGCGGTTAGATCTCGTTTTACTCAACCGATTACGTTCGTTTTATCTGAATAAGATAGAAACACTTAACCATAGACAGACCTGCTGAATGTATTTTTAGCAGGTCTGTTTTTTTAAAGAAAATGAAAAGACCTGTTGCTATTTGGATCAATATCGTATTTCGATTGATTGTCGCCTTTGCCTATTTTTTGTTAGGACTGTATGTAGCTTTTTATTCGGAGTTTGATTTGGGTACTAATTTTGGAGTGCCTACCATTGTTTTATTTGGATTACTATTTATGGCCTATGGCTTGTTCCGTATCTGGAGAGCCTATGCTTATTTCAATTCGACAGATGAGGATGAAGATGAATATCAGAAATATTAGTTTAGTCCTGTTAGGGCTATGTTTTTTTCAGTGCTCTACTGACAAAAAGGGAGGACCTACTGATTCAGCAACCATAGGCGAAATTACGCTAGGTGTGGATGAGTCTTTTGAACCTTTGATGAAAGCAGAGAAGACTGCTTTTGAAGAGCAATATAAATACGCGAAAATAAAGTATAAATTTAGCCCAGAGAATGAGATCATCGCAGATATGTTGAATGATAAAATTCGAGGGGTTGTTGTAACACGTGATTTGACAACTAAAGAAAAAGAGATTTTTACTCGGGAAGCGATTACTTACCGTAGTTTTAATATAGCCGCTGATGGCATTGCCTTGTTAGCTAACAAGGCTAATTCAGATACGCTCATCACCTTAGCCGATTTAAAGGATTTAATCGTAGGTACTTCATCTAAGTATACGCTAGTGGTAGATAAGGCGAATTCAAGTAATTTAAAATATTTATTAGACAAATTAAAGATTTCTAGTTCTGAGAAATTACATGTGGTAGCGGCTGGCTCTAATCCGGAAGTGATTAATCAGGTGAAAAAAGAGGTGCGTTCGATAGGAATCGTTGGCTCCAATTGGATTAGTGATGGAGATAATCCAACTTCGCTAGGTTTTATACGCTCAGTCAATGTAATGTCTGTAGCGGAAGGAAAGGGGATGCCATACTCACAGCCTTTTGGGTATAACTTGGCCTTGAAAAAGTACCCTCTTCGCCGGGAAATCAAATATATCTTGAAAGAAGCGCACCAGGGTTTAGGAACTGGATTCTTAAATTATGTATCGGGGGATTTAGGGCAATTGATTGTTTTAAAGGCGGGCTTAATTCCTTTGACCCGTCCTATCACGATTCGTACGTATCAAATCAGCCAATAGTTCATTTTTATTCGGTTTAGAGTAGGGAAAATAGAAGAATGTTTTTATTTTTGTTGTTCTTACGAATGAGAAGTTAAGTGTATAAAATTGGACATTTCAATGTTCAAGGCCTAGGAAAAATATTGAAAGCTATTAATTAAAAAAACAAAATGAAGAAAATGAAATCGTGGATATTGGCTGTCAGTTTATTGATCACCAATATGGCAATGGGACAAACTATCGCAGAGGGATTACACTTTATCGATCGCGATCAACCTACTAGAGCGAAACAAGTGTTTGAAAGTCTAGTGGCTGCCTCTCCAACAGGTGAAAACTATTATTATTTAGGTTATTATTACCTTTCTCGTAGAGATTGGGCTGCTGCGGAAGATGCTTTCAAAAAAGGTTTAGCCGCAGATCCTAAGAACTATTTGAATCAAGTTGGTTTAGCTTCCATTAAGGTAGGCCAAAATAAGGTTAATGAAGCGAAAGTTGATTTTGACCGTATCTTGTCTGAAACGAAATACAAAAACGGGGATGTCATTCACCGTATCGCTGAGGCGTATGAAATGTTCTACAAATTAGGACGTGATCCTGAATTCAATGCAAACAACAATGATCCTGCAGAAGCAATTCGTTTGATCGATTTAATGTTAGAGAAGACAAAGAAATCTCCTAATGCTGAGCAAATGATCGTTCGTGGGGATGCATTCTTAATTAAGAATGATGGTGGTAACGCTGTATCCTCTTACGAGCAAGCTTTAATGCAAGACCCTAAGAACGTAAAAGCAAAAGTGAAAATTGGAACGGTATTTTTACGTGGTAAAAACTACCGTGAGACTCAATCTCGTTACAAAGAAGCGATTGACTTGGATTCAAACTATGCACCTGCACACAAACGTTATGGTGAGTACTTGATCGTAGGTAGCCAATACAAAAATGCGTCTCGTTACTTCAGAAAGTATTTAGAGAAAGCGGAAGCGACTCCAGAAGTAACTTTGGAAACAGCGAAATTATTATTCTTATCGCAAGATTATGAAGGTGCGATGAAGTATACGGATGAGGCGGATAAGAAAGGGGTAAAAGACAACGATATCTTCCGTATGCGTGGATACTCCAATGTAGAGATGAAGAACTACCAACAAGGTATTGATAATTTAGAAGGAATGGTTCGTTCAGGAGTAAAGCCATACTACATGGATGATTTATATTTCGGAAAAGGATACCAAGGACTAGGAAAGGACTCGATCGCATTAACTTATTTAGAGCGTGCTGCGCCTTTAGACACAAACAATAACGTGTACAACATCATTCACGATATTCGTTACAAACAAAAGCGATACAACGATGCGGCGACCGCTGCCTTAAAAGGGATCGAATGGAAGCAAAAGAAAAACCAAGCGGTAGGATCTGGTGATTACTTTAAAGCGGCAATGGATTACTATTTTGTGGCAGCCTTCACTCCGAAAGCAGATACATTGAATCGTCCTTTAATCGCTATGAAAGCTGATACCTTGTTTGGAAAGGCAATTTCTGTAAATGATAAATGGCCTCCATTCTACATTAACCGTGCTCGTGCGAATAACCTTGTAGACTACACAGGGACGAAGTGGTTAGGTGTTCCTCATTATGAGAAATTCTTAGAGACGGTGATGAAGTTAAGAGAAGAGAAATCAACGACATTAAAAGAAGATAAGAATCAATTGTTTGAAGCTTATAAATATTTAGGAGGGTACCATTTAACGGTGACTAAGGATGATGCGAAAGTGAGGGATTACTTCACTAAAGCACAGGAAATTAAATCGGATGACAAAGAAGTCAATGATTATTTAAATCCAGCTCCTGCCGCGGCACCTAAGAAATAAGTAGAAATTATTCACCGAGAAAAGCTGCTCATTGAGCGGCTTTTTTCATTTACACAAGCTTATGTCATACGCAGTCATTACCGGAGGAAGTAAAGGGATAGGCAAGGAAATTGCCTTGCAATTAGCCGAAAGAGGGTATAATCTTTTATTAGTAGCTCGCAATTCTTATGAGCTTCAACAAGTGAAGGAGGAGATTCAAAAAAAGTATTCGTTGGAAGTGGATTACCTGGTCGCGGATTTAGCAGATCCATCGGCCGTTAATACCCTATATGAATGGGTATTGGCTAAACAGATCGATCTACGCATATTGGTAAATAATGCGGGTTATGGCTTAGTAGGGGAATTTGAAAAATACTCCTTTGAAGAGACTCAAAAAATGATGCAAGTGAACATGAATGCTTTGGTGGAATCATGTTACCGTTTCTATCCTATGCTTTCAGGCAAAGGCCAAGCGTATGTTTTAAATATTGCGAGCTCGACAGCTTATCAAGCGATTCCATTAATGAGTGTTTATGCTGCTTCTAAAGTATTTGTCTTGAACTTTTCTCGTGGCTTGTTTCATGAATGGAAGGCGAAAGGAATCACCGTCACCGCTGTAAGTCCGGGTGCTACTTCCACGAATTTTAATGACCGTGCAAACTTACAAGAAAAGGCAAGAAAGGCGGCAGAAAAGGTGACGATGAACCCTACTCAAGTAGCTAAATTAGCGGTGGATGGCATGTTCGCTAAAAAACAAGAAGTGATCACTGGTTTTATCAATAAACTCGGAGCATTTTTAGCTTGGGTTGCGCCCAAATCGATTTCAGAGAAAGTAGCTAAAGGGATTTACGAATAGTTTTTTCTTGGCTGATTCCATCTGAGATCAGTTTCAATACATAGGTTCCAGCAGGGTAACGGGAGATATCCCAGTCCGTTCTACTGCTGGAACTTTTTATTTTCTTAGAGTCTAGTAAATTACCTTTCAAATCGAACAGGTGGATTTCTGCATCTGTTATTTCATACGCGATTTCGATGGATAGTTTCCCTTGGTTTGGATTAGGGAAAACGGCAAATTCGTAAGTTGCGGGGAGATCCACAAAGTAGACATTCGAATAGGGAGAATAACAGGCGAGGCTTTTATACATCCATTTAGCACGGACATAAAATTCGCGTCCTTCTGTGATTTTTCGATAAGAAGTGGTGTCAGTCGATTTAGTCTGATCAATGAGCCATTCTGGGATACCTAGTGACCTGGATCTCACAAAATAGGCGCCCATTTTTTCTAATAGGGGCTTGGGGGGATTTGGCTTTCTCTCCAAGAGGGTTTTTGTCGTTCGATAGAAGCAGCCATTTTCCTCCAAAACACTGACATATTCCCCTGAAGGTAATATACCTCGGAGAGTCTTCTCAGTCGAATAGAGATGCCCCTCTTTCTCCCAACCAATGAACTGAATGCTTTGGTCTAAGGTAAGGTTGAGGCTTGCCGTATCTGCATCACAAATAGGTCCTGTGAAAGATTTGCGCAGCGCAGTATTCGGTTGCTTTAAAACCGGCAGACTCAGTGTAATGGTATCTGTTTCCCCGTCGTTACAGAGGAATGTATAATTTCCACCTGTTAGGATAAATTCAGCTATTGCAGATTCGTAGCGTTTGGAAGTGCTTAATGCGGATGTTTTTAATGGACATCCATTGACTCGAATGAGGTAGTTATTGGTTAGGCAATTCGTTTCTGAGCGAGTTGTTAAATGATGAATAATGGGGCCATTTCGAACATAAATTACCTGTGTCGTATCTTTTGCTTGGCAGCCCAAGGAATCCAGTACGTTGCGGAAAAGGTAGCCACTACTATTGAAAGGACCGAATGGGCTTTTTGCTGAGGAGCTGTAGGAGATTTGGTAGGGAGGTGTTCCATTCAACGGTATTGTTTCAGGGACCATAATCGTTTTTTCACCTGTGAGTGATATGGCATTTATAGCGCGTAAACTAATGCGTGGCTTGATGCGGATGGCTATTAGCGTTCTAGCACTTTCGCAATCGTTCATTTTCACAGAGGCGAAACGGACGATCAGGGAATCATGATTACTGGTATTTTGAATAGCTTTCATCGCTAAGGCTGTGGCCGTACTAAGGCTAGCTTTAGCTGACTCTGATTCATACCAGATGTTGTTTAATCCCCCGCTGGCTTGTAAAGAAATGGGTACATCCGAACAGAAGTAGGAAGAGGATGTATTTATTGGTGGTTGCGGAATGGGGTAAATAGTCGTTTTTACGCCGGCAGATAATGGTCCTTCACAGCCTGATTTGACGCAGGAGGCTCTGAAAAACGAACTATCGGAAGCAATTAAAGGTAAACGACTTCCTTCACCCATTTTGCGGCCGTCCGCCTTATACCAAAAGGTTATTGATGGAGAGCAGCCGGTGGCATTGAGCGAAAAAGGTAAACCCATGCATGCTTTGATAATTTTAACAGCATGGGTGGGTGCAGCTGGCAGCGTGCTTACTGTCAACGATACTTCGTTTGACCCCATTACACAGGTTCCTGCCGGAATGGTGGAATACCGTAAGAAGGCTTTTAGTTTAGCCCCGTTTAGTGCTGGGGTAGCTAGGACCGAATCTGCCGGAAATCCATTTAGTGTCCATAAATAATCTGGGGAAAGACGTAGCAGTGCTTTTTCACAGGCAGTGACGGCTGAGATGAGTGGTGCTTTACGTAATGTCACTAAAACAGAGTCGGAATAGCTAATGCATTTGCCAGCGGTGATTTTTAATCGATAATAAGAACCTGTAGGATGCGTGGTTCCGCCGGAAAGAAATCGGTAGCGCGTGTCGCGCGCGTTTGTGATGCTCGTAAATTTCGCATCCGTGGGTCTGCGCTTTTCCCATTGAAAGGTTCCACCCGAACTGGCCACGATCAATCGAATGGAATCCCCTTCACAGGTGATTTGTGCCAAAGGTTGTGTGCTGATAGTAGCACATTGTGCGAAAGATGAGAAAGATAAAAAGAGAAAAAAGAGCGTTTTCATGTCTCGAAATAGAGCAGAAAACGAAGGCTAAGCAAGCCGGAGAAAATCAATATCGGGAACCTGATAAATAAAAAACGCAAACCACTCGAAGCGAGCAGTTTGCGTTTTTATCAAGGGTTTGGTATTCTTAGATGTCGCAGATTTTCACCGCTTGTTCTAAGGAAGCCATTTTGTCTTTGCGTGCTGGAATGAATTCCTGTCCGATAAAGCCTTTATATCCCGTATCGTAAATGGCCCGAATGATAGCCGCATAATTTAATTCTTGCGTTTCATCGATCTCATTACGACCTGGAACACCACCTGTGTGGTAGTGAGAGATGTATGGGTGGTATTTTTTAATGGTAGCGATTACGTCCCCTTCCATGATTTGCATGTGGTAGATATCGTACAGCAATTTGAATTTATCAGAACCCACCATCTCACAAAGTGCAGCGCCCCATTCGGTCGTGTCAGCTTGGTAGTCTTTGTGATTGACTTTGGAATTCAACAGCTCCATGGAGATCGTTACATCGTAACGTTCTGCGGTTTTCATGATCCGTTGCAAGCCCTTTTTGCAGTTGATTAGGCCGTCTTCATCGCTCATGCCATCTCTATTACCTGAGAAAGTAATGATGTTTTTAACACCGGCTTTTGCTGCTTTAGGGATAATATCTTCGTAGAATCCGACTAAGGCGTCGTGATTTTTAACGCGGTTAAAGAAGTTTGGGATGTTCATTCCGTCCGGGTATTTTCCCCAGCCGATCGCCGCCGTCATATCGTGTTTTTTCAGGATTTCCCACTCATCGGGACCTGTTAGTTCGATGGATTGTAAGCCGATTTTTTTTGCATTCACCACTAATTCCTCAAAGGGAATGTCATTATAGCACCAGCGGCAAGCCGAGTGATGTACTTTTCCCTTTAGGTCTAGGCCCGCTTGAATGTCTGCTTCTTGAAAACGATGTCCCATCATTCCCAATCCAGCGAATCCAGCAGAGCTTTTTAAGATGTCCCTGCGGCTGAATTTATTTTCCATAGGTTTAAATTTTAATAGGTTTATTTTAGCAATCCGGTGACGAATTTATCACTGAGCTCGAATAGTAAGCCCGGATAAACGCCTAGCAATATACTGATAATTCCTAGACCAAAAAGGCTAAGCATTTCTAATTTATTCAAATCGGGTAATGACCAGTCCGTATTTTTTTGGTAGTGTTTTCCCAAATAGATTTTTTGGAAGGTCCATAACAAGTATCCTGCACCTAATAATAGGCCCAAAGCCCCGAAAACGGCTATCCCCGGATGCACGAATGGACTGGTGAATGCACCCATTAAGCTGAAGAATTCTCCGATAAATCCAGAGAATCCGGGAAGACCTAATGAGGCAAAAATGGCGATTCCTGAAATGACTGTAAAGCGAGGCATTAAACTAACTAAGCCGGAGTAGGAATCGATTTCGCGATTGCCTGTGCGGGAATACAAAACGCCTACTAGCAGGAATAAAAGCGCTGATAAAACTCCGTGAGAGATGGTTTGGAAGATGGCGCCTTGCCAGCCCTCTGCCGTAAAGGCTGCGATTCCGATCAGCACGAAACCCATGTGCGAAACGGATGAATAGGCTACTAATTTCTTCAAATCGGTCATCGCTAGTGCATTGTATGCACCGTAAACAATGGACAAAGCTCCTAAGGCTGCCAAGATATTGGCGGCTTCAATCGCTTCTGGCATAAAGAACGGAAGGGTGATACGTAACCAACCATAGGCACCGATTTTCAATAAAACACCTGCTAATAGAACGGAAATAGGTGTAGGTGCTTCTACGTGTGCATCGGGTAACCAGGTGTGCAAGGGAACCATCGGTAATTTGATGGCGAATCCAATGAATAATAACCAAAAGCCCCACTCTCGTGCGCTCATTCCGGCTAATTGCCAGCCTGAGCTGATATGTAGGATGCTGGTGATTTGGCAATTATTATAGTCCGCTAAAGCTTGCATATCAAAGCTATGGACTAAAGAAGAGGTAGCTAATTCTTGTGACTGAATGAGTTGTTGCACCATCTTCAAGGCCTCTACATTAAAATCTTGTTCTGGGCGAATCAAGCCATTCAATAAAGCCGTTTCGTACGGATCCACATAAGCAACACCCATTCCAAGCATTACGATCAGGATTAAAAGGGAGCCCACTAACGTGTAAATAAAGAACTTCAAGGATGCATAATTCCTTCGCGGTCCACCCCAAATCCCGATCAAGAAATACATGGGGAGCAACATGAATTCGAAGAAGACATAGAAAAGGAATAGGTCTTTGGCCATAAAACAGCCCATAATAGAGGCGTTTAACAGCAAAACCAAAGCATAATAGCCCCCTATTTTTTCCTTAATATCGGTCGAATTCCAAAGCGCCACCCAGGTAATTAACCCTGTTAACAGAATCAAGGAAATGCTCAAACCATCAACTCCTAACGTGTATTTGGACATAAATTGTCCCATCGATCCGAGTGAAATGGAAAACCAATGCTGGCTTTCGTTGAATTGAAATAAGCCGGATGTTTTATCGAAAGCGCTGTAGATATAACCTAAAAGGGCTAATTGCAGCGTGGAAAGACCGATGGCAATACTGCGCGCCTGTTCTTTTAATTGACCTAAGCCAAGCGCTAATGCACCGAGTAAGGGCAATCCGATTAGGAGCGATAAAAGAGGTAGATTCGTCATGAATAAAATAGCGCGTAAAGTAAAAATAAGGCAAATGTCACAATAATCATAGCCCAGTAGCTTTGGACTTTAGCTGACTGCCAGCGACTTAAAATTCTTCCGGTGCCTGCACTCAGGCTGGCACTTCCACCCACTAAAAGGCCATCGACGATGTACCTATCAAACCAGGCGGATAGATGGGCGATGATCACTTGCAAAGCAGCTATCCCATTCACGAATCGATCAATGAATCGCGTTTCGAACACCTGTGCAGATCTACTTTTCCAGCGAATTAAGCGGAATAAGGAAGGCCAAAAGCCTGCCAAGAATTGGTAGTTTTCAGCCGGAATCCAGTTTCTGGTGAGGTATGCTCCGATAATTCCGATCACCCAAGTCGCGGTTGAGATGTATAGCCAAAATGAGGGGGCATGGTACATCATAAGGAATGCGAAGCCATGCATTTCCAATGGATTCCAAGAAATCCAGATAAAGAGACTCGCGATAATCAATAGGCCGATCGGCAGCGCAAATTCCTTGGTCGAGATACCTTCTTTTACAGGCCCCATAAAGATTAAATAAAACTGCCTGCTGATATAGAAACTCGTCAAAATCATACCAAGTCCTAAAACGCCTAAAAGTTCGAATTGCCCGTTTTCATATAAAAAGCCGGCGATGTTTTCCTTACTGAAAAAACCACCCGTTAAGGGTAATCCCATTAACCCGGCACCGAAAATAAGGTAGGCTAAAGCAGCCACCGGCGCTTTCTTGCGCAGACCACCCATGTCGTTTAAGCTTTGGGAATGCACAGTATGAATAACCGCGCCAGCCGCTAAAAAGAGGCCTGCTTTGAATATTCCATGGGTCAATAGATGAAATAAGGAAGCGTCTGAACCCATTCCCATCCACATCAAACCCAGCTGGGAAATGGTGGAATAGGCGAGTGTTTTTTTGATGTCGTTTTGGAAAATGGCGAATACAGCACCTGCTAGAAAAGAAATGGCACCAATGATTCCCATAAAAAGATGGGTGTCTGGTCCGGTGATATCGAATACGCGAACACCCACAAAAACACCTGCGGCCACCATCGTAGCGGCGTGAATCAAGGCCGAGGCTGGCGTAGGTCCTTCCATGGCATCTGGTAGCCAAGACATGAGAGGGAATTGGGCAGATTTAGCGATTCCACCTGTAATTATGGCGATTCCGATCAGGGTAGGTGCAATGCCATGCATCGCTGAAAATTGCCGGGTATTGAAATGCAAACCGAGAGCAATTAAACCAAACAATAGGGCAATATCCCCTAAGCGATTGATTAAAAAGGCTTTTTTAGCGGCTTGAATAGCGGCCGTTTTTTGGTGCCAAAAACTTATCAATAAATACGAACACGCCCCCACTAATTCCCAGGCCGCGTAGAAAATCAAAATTGAATCGGTTAACAAAAGCAAGGTCATCGATCCCACAAACAGGTGCAGATACAAATAATAGCGGCCGATGGAGGGATCGTCTTTCAAATAGGATTTGGAAAACAGCTGTACACAGATAGAGACAATCGCCACTAATCCTAGGACCAATTGCGCCGAGGCATTTGCCCAAAAACTCAGATTCAGCTGCTGACCACCCAGATTAAACCAAGGATAAGCGATTTTGAAATCAAGGGGTGCGGTGTTACAAAAATAGAACGCGGCAATACTGAATACAGCCGAGAGAGAAATCGAAAAAACAGGTCTGGGAAAAAGAGCGACCAACAGTGCGGACGCCCAAGGCAATAAAAGCACTCCAAGAAACAGGAGATTTAATCCCATATACTTTGTATAGATTTAAAAACAAATATACGGATTATCCGCCACTCACGGGTGGAATTAAGGCAATTTCCATCGTTTCAGACAGGATAAAATCAGGTTCTGGGAAGCGATGTTCAGCTGCGAGTCGTAGGGAGGGTAGATTTTCCAAAGCCGGATGCATTGAACGCAACGTTTGCAACATTTCCTCTACCGTAACGGAGCCCTCTTTTTCGATCGTTATGCTAGACGATTTTAATAAATCTCGGCAAATGCCAAACAGCAAAATGTGGTAGGTTGACATCGTTTTTTGTACCTTTGGGAACTGTTGAACAAATATATTGGATAATCCTCAGCTTTTAGATAATCACGGCCGCGAATTAACGTATTTACGTCTCGCGGTGACGGATCGTTGCAATCTGCGCTGCACTTATTGTATGCCGGCGGAGGGGATTAACTATCTGCCGGAGCGCGAGTTATTGAGTTGGGAGGAGATGTTTCGTTTGACCCGCATTTTGCACGAAATGGGGATTAAAAAGGTGCGCATTACGGGTGGAGAGCCCTTTGTTCGGAACGGTTTGCTGGACTTCTTAACGAAATTAGCGGACTTGAGAGATCTTGAAATCTGTTTAACGACGAATGGTGTGTTTGTGGGTGAGTACATCGATGCGCTTAAAAAGCTAGGTGTTTGTCACCTTAATTTGAGCTTGGATTCCCTCGATCGGGATCGCTTTAAGCAAATTACGCGTCGAGATGATTTTGCCAAAGTCTATGAAAATCTTCACCGTTTAATCGATGCCGGTTTCCAAGTAAAAATCAATGCGGTCGTGATGCAGGGTAAAAATGAGGACGATATCATCGCTTTGACAGAGTTTGCCCGTGAGTACCCGGTGTCTGTGAGATTCATCGAGGAGATGCCATTTAACGGATCTGGGCTGGTAGAAGAGAAATTGTTTTGGGATCATGCCCGTATTTTAGAACGTATTCGTTCACAATTTCCAGACTTAAAAGTAAGGCCCTTTTTGTTTGGGGAAACGGCCAATACCTATGACATTCCGGGGTTCAAAGGGAATGTTGGTGTAATTGCCGCCTTTACGCGGACTTTTTGTGGAAGTTGCAATCGCATTCGCTTGACGGCTAAAGGTCAAGTCAAGACTTGCCTGTATGATGATGGTGTTTTTGATATGAAGTCGTATCTTCGTAGCGAGGTGAGCGATGAGGAGATAAAGGCACAATTTTTGAAACTATTTAAATCACGTCCATTGGATGGATTTGAAGCAGAAAATAAACGAAAAGGAGTCATTACAGAATCAATGACGACTATAGGAGGTTAATAAATATGAATCCATTATCTACCCTGATTGAGAAATTTTCTAGCCTGCGCGTTCTTGTGATAGGTGATTTAATGGTGGATGCCTATACCTGGGGAAAGGTGAATCGCATTTCTCCGGAAGCTCCGGTTCCAGTAGTGAACGTCATCAAGCGCGAATCTCGCTTAGGCGGTGCCGGAAACGTGGTATTGAACATCGCGAGCCTGGGTGCAAAACCCTATGTTTGCTCGGTCATCGGAGATGATGCTACAGGCGAAACTTTACAAGGAATTCTAAAATCAGCTGGCCTTTCTACTTCTGGTATAATCACCGAAAAAGGACGTCCTACGACAGTTAAAGAACGAGTTATCGCCGGATCTCAGCAATTGATTCGCGTGGATTCGGAGACAGAAGCCCCTATTTCAACCGCTTCCTCAAAAGCCTTATTAGAACAAGTGAAAGCGTGGTTGCCGGAAGTGGATGTGATTCTTTTTGAGGATTACGATAAAGGTGTTTTGAATGCTGAATTGATTCAAGAAATTATATCGCTGGCTAAAGCTCGCCAAATTCCAACCGTCGTTGACCCCAAGAAAAAGAACTTTTTCGCTTACAGCGGCGCTACCTTATTTAAGCCCAATTTGAACGAGTTACGGGATGGTTTAGGTTTAGAGGCTGCAGCCATCGCACCGGAAGCCATCGCAAAAACGGTTGCTGATTTCAAAGCCGCGCAATCTTTCACGGGTCTTTTTGTAACCATGTCAGAACGGGGTGTGTACATGGATTTTGCCGCAGACCAAATTCAAATTCCCGCTCACATCCGCCAAATCGCCGATGTTTCAGGCGCTGGTGATACCGTTATTTCCATTGCCGCTTGCGCGCTGGCCGCTGGCGGATCTGCCGCAGAAATTGCGGAGCTCGCTAACTTAGGCGGAGGCTTAGTCTGTGAATCCTTAGGGGTTGTGCCTATTGATGTGGAATTGCTGAAGAGGGAGGCAGGCAAGATTTAGGGTATAGATTTCTTATCCTACCCAGGCCGTAAACTCAATCTCCACTTTATACTGTGGCGCAATCAATGCCGAGATTTCATAAATACCCGTAGTCGGTTTTACATCGCCAAAGAAATGGGCGTGTGCACGAGCGATATCTAAATTTTTGGAAATATCTGTCGTGAAAATGCGCGTACGAACCACATCTTTAAGTGACGAACCAGCTTCTTCTAAAACGACCGCAATGCGCTCTATGATGTTATAGGTTTGAGCATACAGATCATCAGCGGTGATTTTTTCACCATCGACTAAGGCCACTGTTCCAGAGATTTCTAAAAGGTTACCCGTTTTAACGGCGCGGCAGTAACCGAAAGTATCCTCAAATGGTGAACCGCTGGAAATGTTAACTCTATTGCTCATTTTCTTTACTCATTTTCGTGATTTGTTCCCATAATTCCGGCTTTGCATGACGTACTACTTCGCCTATTACAATGACTGCCGGATTGCTCAAGCCCTCTCTCGATGCCATGGTAGCTAATTCTGATGCCGAAGATACGCCAACCCGTTGGTTTTTCATCGTTCCGTTCTGGATAATCGCGGCAGAAATGTCGCCTTTGCCGTATTTTTGGCATAAAGAAGCAATCTCTTCTAATTTATTCATCCCCATAAGAATGACCAATGTCGCAGAAGATTGCAATCCTAGGGCTAAGTCTGCGGTCAGAGATCCATCCGATTTCGTGCCCGTCATCACCCAAAAACTCTCATTCACTCCGCGAATTGTCAAGGGGATCTCAGCTGAACCAGCCGCCGCATAAGACGATGAAATGCCCGGAATGTAATCCGTTAATAAACCGAATCCGCGTGCGTAGTCGATTTCTTCTTGACCACGTCCAAAGACAAATGGATCTCCACCTTTCAAGCGAACCACGTGTCCTAAAGCATAGGCCTTCTCCACGATTAATTGGTTAATCGCCTCTTGGGAATGGCTCTCGCCTGGGCGTTTGCCCACATAAATCTGTTCACAGGTAGGTGAGCAGTGCTCTAACAAGATGGGATCAACCAAAGCATCGTATAAAACGGCTTGCGCTGTCGCAATGGCCTTCACTGCCTTCATCGTAATCAAATCCGGGTCGCCTGGGCCAGCTCCCACCACCGTTAATTTCGGATGCGGTTCTAATGTGCTGAAATGACTTAAATTTTTCATGCGATTAAGAGCGGGCTAATTTGGCAGATTGTAAAAAGGCGTGTGCTTGCGCTGTATAGAGAGAAGCAAATTCCGCTGACGGTTCGTTTTGGTTGATCTGCATGACTAATTCAGCGAAAGAGGATGCATCCACCGTGAAGTCACCCGTTGCGACAAAGTTTTCATCGAACTTCGTAATCACTGAATGTTGCGTAGGAACCGAAATCGATTTATCTAATAAGAGCGCTTTAGCCGCCGAAATAAATACACTGTATGCGTGGTAGATCGCATCCGCATAGCGTTTGTCTTCTAGCGCAGCCGCTGTCCATTCGTATTTCTCATCAGATTCAAACAATAAAGTCGCCACTAAGTCGATCACGACACCTGCACATTCTCCCACACCGATTTCGGTAGCGAAGTTTTCTGAAGCTCCCCAGTCGATGAAATCATCATCCACCAGCGTGCTGAGATCTGCGATAGGCTTTAATAAATCGTAGAAATATTTCTCGCCTTGGCGATCGTAATAGCTGTGGAAATATTCTCCTGCCTCTGCGTTTTCTTCGAAGTTATTCAACAGGGTACGCAATACTTGAGGACCCCTTTTTGATGGAACTTTGATCACTTTATCGGCGATTTTTCCTTCACCATTTCCTAAAGTCGCACCGCCTAACAAGACCTGCAACGCTGGTAAAACGCGTTTGTCTGCCGCTTTCAAAGAGGATCCGTGGAAGCCTATCGATGCCATACTGTGTTGTCCGCAGGCGTTCATGCAGCCGGAGATTTTAATCTTCATCGCGCTATCGTGAATCAAGGATGGGAATTCTTCGCTGATGACCGCCTCTAATTTCGAGGTGATGTTCGTCGAATCCGAAATCGCTAAATTACACGTGTCCGTTCCTGGGCAAGCCGTGATGTTCGCGATGGAATTCGCTCCCGGCGCGGCTAATCCATGTGCCTCTAATACGGAATAGACGTAGGCCAAATTCGCGGTAGGTACAAACTTTAGCATCAAACCTTGGTTTATCGTGATTCGAATATCATCGCCGATGTAGCCATTTAATGCCTCGATTAAAGAGCGTGAAGTGGTACTGGAAATATTACCATTCAGGATGCGCACATAGACTGCGTGGAATCCTTTTTGTTTTTGTTCAAACGTATTAGTCGCTAACCAAATCGCGTAGTCTTCGGTGGCTGGTGCGGCAACGTCAGCTACTAAAGTAGGCGGCGTAACTTCCCAAGCCGTAGCCGATGGAATTTCGAAGGAGTGATTTTTTAACGCTTTTGATTCCGCTTTCACTAAGTCCATAAAGGCCTCAAACCCGATCTTTTGGATCAAGAATTTCATACGCGCCTTATGGCGGGAATTGCGTTCGCCGTGGCGATCGAAAACACGCAAAATAGCTTCGATGAACGGGATTACTTGGTCTTCCGCCAAGAATTCATGTGCTACATGAGCAAGCATCGGTTGTGCGCCTAAGCCACCACCCACGACTACTTTGAAGCCGCGTTTGCCGTCTTCGATTTTGGGAATAAAACCCACATCATGTAAATAGGCTAAAGACGTATCTTCATCTGTGTTCGAGAAAGACATCTTGATTTTCCGCCCCATTTCTTGGCAGATTGGGTTGCGCAAAAAGTAGCGGAATGCGGCATCAGCGTGCGGGCTTACGTCAAAAAGTTCTTTCGGATCAATCCCTGAAGTAGGGGAGGCCGTAATGTTACGCACCGTGTTTCCACAAGCCTCGCGCAACGTGATATCGTCCTGTTCTAATTTCGCCCAAAGTTCTGGCGTACGGTCCAGCGACACATAGTGAATCTGGATATCTTGTCGCGTCGTTAAATGCAGGTTTCCGGTCGAATATTCGTCTGAAATGTCCGAAATACGCTTCCATTGGTGGAATTGAATCTTGCCATAGGGCAATTTAATGCGGATCATTTGCACCCCCTGTTGGCGTTGTCCATAGACGCCACGCGCCAGGCGAAGGCTTCTGAATTTTTCCTCGTGTATCTCACCAGCCTTAAATTGAGCGATTTTTTTCGCTAAATCCAGGATGTCTTTTTCTACGACGGGGTTTTCTATCTCAGAGCGGAAACTTTGCATAATTATTCTTGAAATGTTTATAAAGTCTATATAATATATAGAGTAGGTGCAAATCTACGAAATAACCTTTTATTGCCAAAGAATTTTTATATTCGTTTTCATAAATCTTCAAACGATGAAAAAACTATTGACGATTCTTTTTTGTGCGCTAGTGCTAACGTTGAACGCGCAAATCGGGAAAGACCCGGCTGGTGTACAAGTGGTGAAGACAAAACATTCCATCACGATCGCTGGCAAGGTGATTAATTATACGGCGACCACCGGTTACATGCATATGAAGGCAGATACGGGTAAGGTTTTGGCCAAAATCTTCTTCACCTACTATTCTAAAGACGATGAGGATGGCGCTAAACGCCCAGTCACTTTTACCTTCAACGGTGGACCAGGCTCCGCCTCTTTATGGTTACACATGGGCGGCGTAGGTCCTAAGCGTGTTGTTTTGAAGGATGACGGCACCGCAACTGCAGCCCCATATTCCTATGTTCCCAATGAATTCTCTTGGTTAGACAAAACGGATTTAGTCTTCATCGACCCCGTTTCTACCGGCTATTCCCGCGCCGTGGGCGAACCCGCTAGCAAATACCATGGTTTCGTAGAAGATATCAAATCCGTAGGCGACTTCGTGCGCAACTTCTTAAGCCGCTACGACCGCTGGGCTTCCCCTAAATTCCTGGCTGGCGAAAGCTACGGAACGACGCGCGCCGCCGGATTATCGAAATTCTTGCAAGACGAACACCGCATCTATATCAATGGTGTCATTTTAATTTCGGCGGTGCTAAACTTTGGCACAAACGATTACAACATCGGTAACGATTTACCTCGCGCGCTCTACATTCCATCTTACACAGCCGCCGCTTGGTACCACAAAAAATTAGCACCAGCCTTACAAGCTAGACCTATCGCTGACGTATTAAAGGAATCCGAGCAATGGGCGATCGGACCTTATGCCACTGCCTTAATTAAAGGCGGCTGGATGTCTGACGCAGAAAAAACGGCCATCGCTGAAAAAATGGCTTATTATACTGGTCTTTCCAAAGAGCTCTGCCTGCAAGCTAACCTTCGCTTAGAGGAGAATCGATTCTACAAAGCCTTACGCCGCGCGGACGGCCTTTCCATCGGTCGTTTGGACGCCCGTTTCACAGGTCGTAACCTAGACGACGCCGGCGAATACGTCGATTTCGATCCATCTTTCACAAACATTGATGGACCTTTCACCGCCACCATTAATGACTATTTATCCAAAGAGTTGAAGTTCACAGAGGAGAAAGGTTATAATGTCTTTGGCGAAGTATATCCTTGGTCTTACAAAAACGTACAAAACAAATACCTAAACGTAGCCGAAAGTCTTCGCGATGCGATGGCCAAAAACCCGAACCTCAAAGTCTACCTGGGCTGTGGCTACTACGATTTCGCAACCCCGTACTTCACGGCGGTTTATGACATCGAACACATGTTTTTGCGACCGGAGCAACGCTCCCGCGTAGACATTAAATACTACGAATCAGGCCACATGTACTATATCCACAAACCATCCTTGATCCAATTCAAGAAGGATATTGACTCCTTTTTCGATTCGTCGAAATAATTTGCTATTTTTGCAACCCCACGGAACACTTAGAGGGGTGTCCGAGTGGTTTAAGGAGCACGCTTGGAAAGCGTGTGTAGGTCTCAAGCTTACCGAGGGTTCGAATCCCTTCCCCTCTACAAAGCCTCTCAGCGTTAGCTGAGGGGCTTTTTTATTTGAGAAAACGGCGGAATTTTAATTCCGTAAGTTTTCGAGAATAAAAAGCATCACTATTCGCGAAGCGAATGGTGAAAGGCTTTGTGCTAGATGCACTGTGGGCTGACAGCGGAACGGAGTGGAGCTGTCACTCCCTTTTTGTAGCAAGTAACTGATAATCTCCAATATCTAGGTTCTTGTTCTAGGACTCCTAGTTATTAATCTATACTTTCAGACACAAAAAAACCGTTGATTTCTCAGCGGTTTTTTAAAAATCTTCTGATTGGTTACGTTCCTTCTCAGGAAGAGGCTTTACCAACCATCATGATACAAATGTACACAAGATTTCCCAATAGCAATAAAATCATCTCATAAATGAATTATAACGCCTTTGAAAACTTTGTTTCAAAACCGAGGCTTGAACGGTATTTAGTTTGTTGTGCCTATTCGCAAGAAAAAGCAATAATGCTTTATGGAGCTAATTTAAAGGTATCGCAAGCATTTTATCCCATATTGAATTTATTTGAGATCTTTCTAAGAAATGCTATTGATGATAAACTTGGCATTTATTTTTCCGATAGTGAATGGATAATTAATCAGAAAGTTGGCTTTATGAATGACGCTTCATTAGGGCCAAAGTTTTGGTTGAAAACTCAAGTGCATAAAGCACAAACTGACTTAAGAGCTAAGGGTATGAAAGGGAAAATATTGGCAGAGCAATCATTTGGCTTTTGGACTTGTCTTTTTGAACCCAAGCATTATAAGCTTTTGGAAGGTTATATCATACATTGTTTTCCCAATAAGCCGCCTACAGTCAATCGAAATTATTTAGCTCTTTCTCTAAAAGAAATCAGGGAATTCAGAAATCGAATATATCATAATGAAGCAATCTGTTTCAATGAAATGAATATTGATTTTAAACATGCAAAATACATTCAAAATGGATTGTATGATTTATTGAAATGGATGAATCCCGATTTAAGTGATTTCGTGAATCAATTTGATAATATTGAAAAAGAGATAGAAGATGCTCTTAGGATTTAATCCATTCTCTATTTCATTTCTAAACTTTTAGGTACATATTTACTACCATAAATTAGACCTATGATGAAAAATCTCTTTATTCTCCTTCTCTTACTAAACTTCTCTGCCCACGCCCAATGGGTCGAATTACTGAACGGCCACGACTTAACAGGCTGGAAGGCAAGTGAAAATCCAAGCTCTTTCCAAGTGAAGGACGGTGAACTGGTTATTGCAGGACCACGCGGACATTTATTCTATGATGGCCCTGTGGGGGATCATTCCTTAAAAAACTTTGAAGTAAAAGCCCTGGTAAAAACATATCCCGGAGCGAACTCTGGTTTATATGTATGTACGGCATTTCAACCTAGTGACTGGCCTTCTCAAGGCTACGAAATCCAAGTCAATAATTCCCACACCGATTGGCGTAGAACCGCGAGCCTCTATGGCATTATCGATACGGCTGAAAAATTAGTCCACGATGAAGAGTGGTTCGAATTATACGTAAAAGTGGAAGGGAAACACATTACGACCAAGGTAAACGGCAGAACCGTAGTCGAATATGATGAACCTGAAGGAATCACTAATGGAAGACGAATTCAACCGGGAACCATTGCCATACAGGCACATGACCCGAATAGCAGAATCGCTTATAAAAGTGTTCAGGTGAAATTGAACTAAAAAAAGAGGAGCCTTTTGAGCTCCTCTTTTTTTTGAAATTAAATGAATTACAAATCCACTGCTTCTCCATAAGCCGCTTCCGTCGCGCCTTTGAACGCTTCCGAAATAGTCGGGTGCGGGTGAACAGATTTCATAATCTCGAAAGCGGTGCTCTCTAACTTGCGAACCACAACCGCCTCAGCAATCATTTCAGTTACATTGTAACCAATCATGTGAGCACCTAATAATTCGCCGTATTTGGCATCATAAATTACTTTCACAAAACCATCACGTGCTCCAGCAGCTGTGGCTTTTCCTGATGCCACGAATGGGAATTTACCCACTTTGATATCATAACCAGCCTCTTTTGCTTTCTTCTCAGTCATTCCCACAGAAGAAATTTCAGGTGAACAATACGTGCAACCTGGGATGTTTGAGTAGTCTAAGGCCTCCGTTTTGTGGCCCGCGATTTTCTCTGCACAGATGATTCCTTCTGCTGAGGCTACGTGTGCCAAAGCAGGTCCTGGAGTCACATCGCCAATCGCGAAATAACCCGGGATGTTCGTCTCGTACCACGCATTCACTGGGATACGACCTTTGTCTACGATAATGCCTACTTCCTCTAAGCCGATGTTCTCTAAATTGCAGATCACACCCGCCGCAGAAAGAACGATATCGCATTGGATTTCTTGGTTACCTGTCGGCGTTTTGATACTCACCTTGCAACCTTTTCCTTTAGTATCCACTGACTCCACGCTTGATGAGGTCAAGATGTCGATACCCATTTTCTTGTATTGCTTCGCTAATTCTTTGGAAACATCTTCATCCTCTACTGGAACGATGTTTGGCATGAATTCTACGATGGTTACTTTCGTTCCCATCGCCGCGTATACATAAGCAAATTCAACACCGATCGCACCTGAACCGATCACGACCATCGAATCTGGGCGTTTTTCTAAGCTCATTGCCTTGCGGTATTCAATGATTTTTTCGCCGTCAATAGGAATATTAGGTAAAGCACGTGCGCGTGCACCCGTAGCAATCATAATGTTTTTTCCTTCGTAAACGGTTTTTTTGCCGTCCGCATCCGTTACTTCGACTTTCTTACCAGGTTGGATTTTTCCAAAACCCATAATCACGTCAATCTTATTTTTCTTCATCAAAAACTGAACGCCTTTGCTCATGCTATCTGCCACGCCACGAGAACGGGAAATAACCGCAGAGAAATCAGCTTCAGCTCCTTTAACGGTAATTCCGTAATCAGCAGCGTGTTTGATGTATTCGAAAACTTGGGCAGATTTCAAAAGGGCTTTCGTAGGAATACATCCCCAGTTTAGGCAAATACCACCTAAGGATTCTTTTTCTACCACTGCACATTTTAAACCTAATTGAGAAGCTCGGATAGCTGCTACATAACCTCCAGGGCCTGAGCCTACCACGATCAAATCGTATTGTTGCGCCATTTTATTGCTTGATTTAAATGAATGAGGCCGCAATTTAGCACAAAATCGGGTATATTTGCACTTTATTAAGTAGAAAAACACATGACTAGAGACAGGTTCAATGACCTGAAAGCCAGAATAGAGGCTTTAAGGAGGTATCTTTGACTACGATCACAAGAAATATTTAATCTCTGAACTAGAGACCGTCACCTTGGATCCCGAATTTTGGAACAATCCTGACAAAGCAGAAAGCACGATGCGCGAGATGCGCGGGCTGAAGTTTTGGACGGATGGGTTCGATAAATTAGCGAGTGCTCAAGGGGATTTAGAAACCATCTGGGAATTTTACGAAATGGGTGAAGCCACCGAGGCTGAAGTGGATGCGGAAGGCGAGAAGCTGGAGGCAAACCTAGAGGCTTTGGAATTCCGCAAAATGATGTCTGATGAAGGTGATAATATGAGCGCCGTCTTAGAAATCAACGCGGGTGCCGGTGGAACTGAATCCCAAGACTGGGCGTCTATGCTGCTGCGTATGTACCACATGTGGGCAGAAAAAAATGGTTTCAAAGTACGTTTAGTGGATGAAAATCCGGGGGACGTGGCAGGAATCAAATCCGTGACGATCGAAGTGGATGGCGAATTTGCCTACGGTAATTTAAAATCAGAGAACGGGGTTCACCGATTAGTGCGTATTTCTCCGTTTGACTCGAATGCTCGTCGACATACTTCATTCGCATCGGTTTATGTGTGTCCACTAGCCGATGATTCGATTGAAATTGACATTAATCCTGCTGATATCGATTGGGATACTTTCCGTTCTGGTGGGGCAGGAGGCCAGAATGTCAACAAAGTAGAAACAGCCGTACGTTTAACCCATAAGCCATCTGGGATTATTATCGCCTGTCAGCAGGAGCGTTCGCAATTGCAAAACAAGGAGGTTGCTTTACGTCTCTTGAAATCTAAGTTATACCAAATTGAAATCGATAAGCGCAATGCTGCGCGTGCGGAAGTAGAAGCAGGCAAGAAGAAGATCGAATGGGGATCTCAGATCCGTTCCTATGTATTAGATGATCGTCGCGTAAAAGATCACCGCACGAATTACCAAACATCGAATACGGATGCGGTATTAGACGGGGAGATTAATGAGTTTATTAAGGCGTATTTGATGGAGAACTAGTGGGCAGTGGGCAGTCGACAGTGGGCAGTAGGCAGTGGGCAGTCGACAATGGGCAGTCGACAGTGGGCAGTAGGCAGTTGACTATTGGGTTTTTTCCGTCGATTCGGCTACCTCAGCTTCAGTTGCCTCTTCCAAGGAGGCAAGGTAATCCAGCAACAAATCCTTTGCATAAGATAGAGCAAAGGCTAGCGCATAGGATTTAATGGCATCGCTTACAAAAGAGCCTTTTTTCTTAGAGCCTGAGAACATAGAATAAAGTAAATAGCCACCAGCTACGATTCCGCCTGCGACCAGCATTTGGTTGCCTATTTTTTTGTATTCGGAAACGGTCTCCGTTAATTGCTCTTGAATTTCAGCCGCTTGGCTTTCTAATTCAGCTCTTTTTTCTTTATTCTGACTCATTATTGCTAGGCTTTAGGGATAAGAAAAGAAAGAGGCTAGCTAAACCAATAATGGCAGCCATGATGAAATAACCGATGAAGCGACTTTCTAATGCCTCATTAATCCATTCTGATCCCCCTAAAAGAAGGAAAAATAGGGTAATTCCGAAACCTGTCGCGACAAGAAAAAGCTTGAAAATCCGGATGAAGATTTCCTCTAGTTTTTCCTGAATATCTAACTTGATTATTTCAAATTGAGTTTTGAGATAATCTGTTATCAATTCAACTAGGCGGTTGTTTTCGAAAAAACCCATCGTTTATTTTTGTTTTAACTTGGCTTCAATTGAGTGCTGTGTATGAGGCACTAAACGTAAACGTTCTTTCGAAATTAGCTTTCCGGATTCGATGCAAATGCCATACGTTCCGTTTTTAATTCGCATCAATGCATTTTCTAAATTCTTGGCGAATTTTTGTTGGCGAACCGCTAGTTGATTTAAGTTTTCTTTTTCGGCTGTGTCTGCGCCATCTTCCATCACTTTTGAGTTTCCTGAAGTTGCGTCTGTACCCGTATCATTCTTCTTACTTAAAGCTTCTCTTAAATATTTTAATTCAGCATTAGTCTCTTCTAATTTGGCCTTTATAATCGCTTCAAACTCTTGTAATTCTTCGGCAGAGTATCTTTGTTTTTCTTCGTTTGCCATAAATCTATCTAAATTGTAGTCTTTTACCTTTACACAAATATAAAAAGGCTGAGCTTAATTAAGTAATGAATCGGATAAAATCTCTGACAAATTTTTTAGTCCCTGTCTTTCAGGGGCTTAAGCCAGTCTACGTAACCTTTTAAGGCTAAAGCACTAAAGACTCCGTAGAGAACTGCCGTTCCCCACAATCCTTTGTTTACATACATCCCCACATACGCCATATCCACTCCAATCCAGACAATCCAGTTTTCGATTTTGCGTTTAGTGGCCAGCCAAGTGCCCCAAATACTTAGGCCCGTTAAACTAGCGTCAAGAAACGGAAAACTCACGGAGGGAAAATACTGCTGGTGTAAAAAACCGGACCCCGCGCCGAAAAGCAAGGCCACCGCAAAGCCGAAGAATAAGGATTGAAGGCTCGATTTTTCAGGTACCCAATTTTGTTCTGAACGAGACCAGTTCCACCACCCATAAAGGGCCATAAGTACAAAGAATCCTTGTAATTCCATATCGGAATACAGGCCATTTTGATAAAAAACGTATCCGTAAAGACCTGACGCAATGATATTACACACCCAGGCAAGGCTTTTCTTAGCCATGCTCAATAGAACGCCTGCCAAGGAGGCGATGATGGCTAGAATCTCAATCGAACTCATGGCTTGTGATTTTTCTTGTAAAAGGCACAGAAATGAGTTATATCACATTTCGAACACTGAGGTGTTCTAGCTAAGCAAATATAACGGCCGTGCAAGATCAACCAATGGTGAGCCGTCGCAATAACCTCTTCCGGTAAATTTTTGATTAAGGCCATTTCTACTTTTAGTGGGGTATTTGCCGTTTTAGGAACCAGGCCTAGTCGCTGAGACACGCGAAAAACATGGGTATCCACCGCCATGGCAGGTTGGTTATAAATGACCGAAGCGATGACATTCGCTGTTTTCCTACCTACTCCTGGTAAACTTTGCAAGTCTTCCATCGTTTCAGGTACTTCACCAGCGAATTGGTCAGTGATTTTTTGGCCTAAACCCAAGAGATGTTTCGCCTTATTATTGGGATAAGAAACGGAGCGTATGTAGGAGAAAATTTCCTCTACACTCGATTCAGCCAAGGATTTAGCATCTGGGAAACGCTTGAAAAGGGCAGGAGTCACCTGATTGATGCGTTTATCCGTACATTGAGCAGAAAGAACGACGGCGACTAATAATTCAAAGGGATTCGAATAATGCAATTCGGTTTCCGCCTCGGGAAATCGAGTGGAAAAATGCTCAACAAATGCTTTAAATCGCTCCTTCTTTACCATATTTTTGTTAAAATTACCTAGATTTTTCGAATAAAAAAGCCCCTATTGTGCTAGGGGCTTTTTGGTAGTTCGTGCATGTTCGAGAATTTTCTCGAGACTCCTTTCGGAGGGCTCAGTATAAGCCGAATCCAGCAATTGTTGGACCTGTTTTAAACGAGCAAGTTCTTGCTTCTCGTCTTCATTTAATGTGTGCTGGAACCCTGTTTCAGGTTCATAAAGGTGTTTAATCAGGTCATTCGGGGTAAAGCTTTTTGTCATAGGCTAACTCTTGTTTGTCTAACATTTTACGAAGGTTGATTAAGGCATAACGCATACGCCCTAACGCGGTATTGATACTAACATTGGTTAATTCAGCGATTTCTTGGAAACTTAATTCTTCGTAATGGCGCATAACGAGTACTTCTCGCTGCTCATTTGGAAGCTTTTTTATTAAGTCCTTGATGTTAACGATCAAATCTTCTTTTAATTGTTTATCCTCTGAACTTTCTTCCGCAAATTGAAAACTGTTCCATAGCGGTGATCCATCGTCTAATACAATTTTAGGATAACGCTTCTCTTTACGAAAGTGATCGATTGCCATATTGTGGGCGATTCGGACGATCCAAGGGAGGAATTTTCCCTCTTCGTTGTATTTGCCTTGGTTGATGACGTCCAAAGCTTTAATGTACGTTTCTTGCAAAAGATCTTCTGCTATATAACGGTCTTTTACAATTAAATAAATAGTCGTGAATACTTTAGATTTGCTGCGTTGAAGTAATGTTTCGAACGCTTTCGAATCACCTTGGATGTATGCGGAAATTAACGCTGCATCGTTAACGGGTATTTTGCTCATAAAAAAGTAAAATGGTTAACGTAGAGGTTTATCTCATGCAATAGGGTCTAATTGGGCGAATTGATTGTGACGCAATATTATAGAAATCTTTTTTACATCCAAAATTTTATCTGTTTTTGAATAAAATTGAGTGACAAAATTTGGAAGCTCATTTAAATCCTTAATTTTGGAATCCTAAACTGTAAAGAAAAAATGAAAAATCTACGTTCTATTGTGTCAGCTTTGGCCCTGACTTGTTTGGCCTTTGTTTCTACTGCTCAAAAAGCCGCTGATTATGTTGGTGAATATAAAATGAGCGATAATCCTTATGTAAAAGTGCTAAAATTAGCCGATAAAGAAGGTAAATTAATCATGTCAGCGGAAGGTTTCCCTGACACGGAATTGACGGCAGGTTCTAAGCCAGACGCCTTTGTTTTAGGAGGAATGGGTGGTGATATCACTTTTACGCGTGAAGGTGGTGCGGTAACTAAATTAAAAATTGAAGCACAAGGTCAAACCTTAGAAGGGGTGAAAGCTGTAGCTGCTACATCTGCTGGATCTGAATATGCTGCTTCTTATAAAATGGCAGATAATGAATATGTAAAGAAGATGATTGTTACGATGAAAGACGGTCAATTATTAATCGCCTCAGATGCTAATCCGGGTGAGGGTGCGGTTTTAACACCAGCTTCTACGCCAGATACGTTTGCTGCTACTTTACAAGGTTATGAGGCGGAGATTACGTTCGGTCGCGCGGCTGGAAAAGTAAAGACAATTAAATTATCTGTAGCAGGTGGTGCTGTGGTATTAACTGGAGATGTGGAATAATGGATTCTTCATTCTTAAAAAAGGGCTTCGTTATATAACGAAGCCCTTTTTTTATTTCAATTGTCTGCGGTAGAGTTGAATGGTATTCTCTAATCCGTAATAAAGTGCATCGCAAATGAGTGCGTGTCCGATGGATACTTCGTCTAAAGGATTGACGTTCGCTTGGAAAAAGGCTAGATTCTCTAAACTTAAATCGTGGCCAGCATTAATCCCTAATCCTAATTGATGGGCTCTAAAGGCTGCTTTTCTATAAGAGGCAACGGCTTGGGTCGGATTTGTAGGAAAATCATTCGCATACGGTTCCGTGTATAATTCGATGCGATCTGTGCCCGTGGTGGCAGCGGCCTCTACCATTTCCAGAACTGGGTCCACGAAAATGGAAGTGCGGATACCGGCTTCTTTAAAAGGAGCAATCAGGCGTTTCAGTAATGCTTGGTGTTGAATGGTGTCCCAGCCGTGGTTGGAGGTGATTTGGCCTAAGGCATCAGGCACTAAAGTCACTTGCTCCGGTTTAACGGCTAAAACCAATTCCACAAAAGAGGCTTCCATCGGATTGCCTTCGATGTTAAATTCAGTCGTTACCACTTCTTTCAATGCGTGTACATCCGCGTAGCGAATGTGACGCTCATCTGGACGTGGGTGAACCGTAATACCCTGTGCGCCAAAACGTTCGCAATCCAAAGCTACCTGGATAAGATCCGGGTTATTACCACCTCGCGAGTTACGCAAGGTGGCAATTTTGTTGATATTGACGCTGAGTCTTGTCATTAGATCAAATGGTGCGCTGCTAAGTATTCTGCGATCTGAACCGCATTCGTAGCAGCTCCCTTACGCAAGTTATCAGCCACAATCCACAGGTTCAACGTATTTTTTTGAGTCTCATCGCGGCGGATACGACCTACAAAAACCTCATCTTTTCCATGGGCTGTGATCGGCATAGGGTACAAGAAGTTTTTAGGGTCATCCTGTACGATCACACCCTCCTCTTTTTCTAAAATAGCACGAACTTCCGCTAAATCGAAGTCGTTTTCGAATTCGATATTTACCGCTTCAGAGTGTCCACCTATCGTAGGAATACGAACCGTGGTCGCAGTCACCGCGATGGAATCGTCCATCATGATTTTTTTAGTCTCTAATATCATCTTCATCTCCTCCTTCGTGTATCCATTCTCTAAGAATACATCGATGTGAGGAAGAACGTTTAAATCGATTTTGTGTGGATATACTTTAGCATAATCCGTCTTTCCGATGCGCTCATCAAACAATTGATCAACCGCAGCCTTTCCTGTTCCTGTTACGGATTGGTAAGTGGAAACGACCACACGTTTGATTTTGTATTTTTTGTGCAACGGATTTAACACGACTACCATTTGGATGGTCGAGCAATTCGGGTTTGCGATGATTTTGTCCTCTGGAGTTAAGGTGCTTGCGTTGATTTCTGGAACGACTAATTTTTTAGTAGGATCCATACGCCATGCAGAAGAGTTATCCACTACGGTGATCCCAGCTGCGGCAAATTTAGGTGCCATCTCAAGTGAGCTGCTTCCACCTGCAGAGAAAATAGCCACGTTTGGTTTCATCGAAATCGCTGTTTCGTAACCTACAACCGTGAAGTCTTGGCCCTTAAAGTTCACCTTTTTACCGATTGAACGCTCGGATGCTACCGGGATTAACTCCGTAACAGGAAAATTTCTTTCCGCTAATACTTTCAAAATTTCTCCGCCTACTAGTCCAGTGGCGCCTACAACTGCAACTTTCATTCTATTTTTTTTATAATGGATATGTGATTCCTACTGATACTCCTGTTTGCCCCGAAGAGCTTAATTTTAGGCCCATTTGAGCCTTACTTAATTCATTATATCGTTTTAACGCTTTGTTAAAGTGTCTATTACTTATAGTTCCAATGTAGACATTGGCTAACGCTACACCTCCCACCGCTGACCAGTAAAAGCCCTCTGATATGCTTCCTTTACTCAAATAAGTAGAAAAAGCGAATACAGTGGAGAAACCGGCTAACCAGCTAGAAAGTTTACGTTGACGTTTGAATTTCAAAAATTCAACGTTGACTTCCGGGTCCCTGGCCTCCATTAACGGTATTTGTAATGCCAAAGGATGGTCAATCAACTGCCTGTCATACATAAATCTCCTCGTCCAAATCCCTTGCACCTCTTCAATCGGAAGCAATCTTTTTTCCTGCGCCATTGCGCTGCCAGAGGCCATAAGTAAAAAGAAAAGTAAGCTCCTGATTTTCAAAGCAAAGCTGGGATTTTAGCCTACAAAATTAGGGCTTAAAATGGGGAATCGAAAGGAAAATTAGCGAAAATCGTACATTTTTGCCGGGCAAATCGCAATATCCAAGGGAATATCATGGCTCTCTGCGTCCTCAATCAGTTCCACGGGATCGAAAAGACTGATACCTATTTTTAGGCAATCTGGCCTGCAATTCAACAGGTAGCGATCATAGAAACCTTTGCCATAGCCTACTCTATGTCCGTATTTGTCGAATGCTAGAAGTGGGATTAACACAATATCGAAATCAGTCGGTTGTACCACGGTGCCCCCTACCGGTTCAGGAATACCCCAGGCCGAGTTCGTGAATGTTTTCGAAAATGCCATTTCCATTGAACCTTCAGCGGCCGAAATCACGCGTGGAAAAGCGAAGGTACCTACTAGCGAATCTAAATTAATTTCATTTTGATGCGGGATGGCTTTGAAGCTGGCGATGGTTTTGCCGGGAGTCAATAAAGGAGCCAACGTTTCGATGACGCGCTGTGAGCGCTCAAGGAATTCTTTTCCCGCTAGTTGGGTGCGCTGCGCCAACCCTATTTTTCGAATCTCGGCCTTCTTCATATTCAAACCTAGTTAATTGCGTTCGGAATACAAATCTTCACGTGACATGTTCCGTATAATTTTGTATTTTTGCCTCAATTTTGCCAATTTTTTCATTTTAACCCCACACGTCTGTGAGCTTTAAGGAATACAAAAATGTAGATTACGCCGCTTTGGCGGATGAAATTCTAGATTTCTGGAACGCGAATAACATCTTTGAAAAATCCATCTCGACTAGAGAGGGCCAGCCTACGTTTACGTTTTTTGAAGGACCTCCTTCTGCAAATGGAACGCCGGGTATACACCATGTGATGGCACGGGCGATCAAGGATATTTTTTGTCGTTACCAAACCCTAAAAGGGAAACAGGTGAAGCGTAAAGGGGGCTGGGATACACACGGCTTGCCAGTAGAATTGCAAGTGGAAAAAGAATTAGGCATTACTAAAGAAGATATAGGCAAGACGATTTCCGTCGAAGAATACAACAAGAAATGCCGCGAGACGGTGATGAAATTCACCGATCAATGGAATAATTTAACGGAGAGGATGGGTTACTGGGTGGATCTTGAAAACCCCTATGTTACCTATCAAGCGAACTATATTGAGAGTGTTTGGAACTTATTGAAGCGTTTATACGATCAAGGTTTATTGTACAAAGGCTATACGATTCAACCCTATTCTCCAGCGGCAGGTACCGGTTTATCGTCCCACGAATTAAACCAGCCGGGTTGCTACCGCGATGTGAAGGATACCTCTTTGACTGCGCAATTTAAGGCGATCAAGAACGCGAAATCGGAGTTCTTATTTAAGGCCTCAGAAGATGCGCCAGTCTATTTATTGGCTTGGACGACCACGCCTTGGACCTTGCCTTCGAATACGGCATTAACGGCAGGAAAGAATATTTCCTACGTGTTAGTCAAGACATTTAATCCCTACACTTACCTACCTGTTTATGTGGTGTTAGCAAAAGACTTAGTTAAAAACTACTTCCAAGCGGCCGCTGAAAACGGGGACTTTACGGCTTACGAAGCAGCAGAGAAAAAGCCACAAGCGATTCCCTATGAGATTGTAGCGACTTGCAAAGGATCGGATTTAGAAGGGGTGGAATACGAGCAATTGATGCCTTATGTACAGCCATCGGCACCTGCTTTCCGTGTGATTTTAGGGGACTTTGTGACGACCGAAGATGGAACGGGGATGGTGCACACAGCGCCTACTTTTGGAGCAGATGACTTTAGAGTAGCAGCGCAAAACGGTATTCCAGCGCTTTTGGTCACGGATGAAAATGGCAAAGAAGTGCCTTTAGTGAATCGCCAAGGCCGTTTTGTGGCGCAGGTGACAGATTATGCTTTGGAACCGGTAAAAGAAGCCTATTTAACGGACGAGGAGAAAGAGGCAGAGCGCGTGAAGCAAGGTCGCGACAAGTATTTATCTGTGGATGAGCGCATTGCGATTCAATTAAAGACTGAAAACAAAGCCTTTAACGTACAGAAATTTGATCACCCGTATCCACATTGCTGGAGAACGGACAAGCCCGTCTTGTATTATCCATTGGATTCTTGGTTCATCAAGACGACAGCGGTAAAAGATAAATTAATTGCTCTAAACAAGACGATTCAGTGGAAACCTGAGTCCACGGGAACGGGTCGTTTTGGGAACTGGTTAGAGAATTTAGTAGACTGGAATTTGTCCCGCTCTCGCTATTGGGGAACGCCGTTGCCTATTTGGCGGACAGAAGATGGTTCAGAGGAAATCTGCATCGGGTCTCTGGAGCAATTGAAATCGGAGATCGAGAAGGCGCAGGCTTCTGGGGCTCTTTCTGAAATCCAGTCGAAAGGGAATGCAGCCTTTTTAAAGGCATTAGCGGCGGGAGAGGCAGACTTGCACCGTCCATTTGTGGATGAGGTATTCTTACTTTCTGCGTCGGGAAATGTGTTAACTAGAGAATTGGATTTGATCGACGTATGGTTCGATTCTGGTGCCATGCCGTTTGCGCAGTGGCACTATCCATTTGAAAATCAAGACGTGTTTAAGCAGAGTTATCCGGCGGATTTCATCTCAGAAGGGGTGGATCAAACACGTGGTTGGTTCTTTACTTTGCATGCTATTTCGAGTATGGTGGAAGATTCTGTGGCGTTCAAGAATGTGGTTTCGACGGGATTGGTATTGGATAAAAATGGAAACAAGATGTCCAAACGCCTTGGCAACGCCATCGATCCATTCGAGACTTTGAAGAACTACGGAGCGGATCCCACACGTTGGTACATGATCACGAATGCGCAGCCATGGGATAACTTGAAATTTGATTTAGCTGGCATTACGGAGGTGCGCAACAAGTTCTTTGGCACACTAACGAATACCTATAATTTCTTCGCGATGTATGCGAACCTGGATGGATTCGTTCCGGCGGGTATAAAACAGGAAGATTTAACGGAATTAGATCGTTGGATTCTATCTAAATTAATGAATTTGATTGCTGAAGTCGATGAGGCGTTTGAGACCTATGAGCCTACAAAAGCGGGTCGCGCGATCCAAGATTTCGTATGTGATCACTTATCTAACTGGTATGTTCGTTTGTCACGCAGACGCTTCTGGAATCCGGAAACGGCTAATCAGGCGATCAACGCGGATAAACAAGCGGCATACGAGACTTTATACCATTGTTTAGAGACAGTGGCGCAATTAATGTCGCCTATTGCTCCGTTCTACGGGGATTGGTTGTACAAGAATTTGTCAGGTAAAGAGTCGGTTCACCTGACGCATTTTGCGCAGGTTAATCCAAGCCTACAAAATCCAGCTTTAGAAACGTCGATGGAACTAGCACAAGGCATTTGTTCACTAGTTCACTCGATTCGCAAGGTGCACCGTTTGAAAGTGCGCCAGCCGTTAGCACAGGTATTAGTGCCAGTATTGCAAGAGTCCGTAAGAGACCAAATCCGTCGCGTGGAAGATCTGATCAAATCAGAGGTGAACGTGAAAGAAGTGAATTACCTAGATGACGCGTCTGGCGTATTGAACAAGAAAGTGAAGCCTAATTTCAAGGCTTTAGGGCCTAAGTTTGGGAAAGATATGAAAGTGGTCGCGGAGGCCATCACGGGGATGTCTGCAGAAGATTTAGCGGCGATTGAATCAGCGGGTTCAGCCAAGATTCAAGGATTCGAGATAGCCTTAGCGGACATTGAAATCTTGACAGAAGATATGCCGGGTTATTTGACGGCAAGCGAAGGCGGATTGACGATTGCCTTGGACAATACCTTAACTCCGGAATTAGTTCGCGAGGGTAATGCCCGTGAATTCGTGAACCGTATCCAAAACCTACGTAAAGATTCAGGTTTCGATGTGACGGACAAAATAAATATCCAAGTGCAGCGTTCAGACGAAGAATGGACGGCCAGCTTGAACGAATTCAAAGCCTATATTTCGCAAGAGGTGCAAGCCTTGAGTTTAGAGTGGGTGGATTCGGCTTCGACTGAACTAACTTTTGAAGAGTCTAACTTGTTCGTGAATGTCACGGTAGCCTAAAAAGATGCGAAAACTCACTTATTTGATTTTACTTTTAGGTGGGTTTTTTTCTGTGGCTGCGCAGTCTGAGGAACTCCTGGTGGACGGGATGCGCGCCTACATGAAAGAGGATTTTGGTGAGGCGATCTTGGTTTTCGAGAAGTTAGCGAAAATGCAGCCGAAGGAGCCGGCAGTTTTTTATTATTTGGCCAAAAGCTACCTCGCAGACAAACAACTCACCTCAGCTAGAACAAACGCAGAAAAAGCACACCTATTATCTCCCTATTCTTTCGATTATGGTCTATTGTACGGTGATTTACTCTTGGCGAATAAGGAGTACAAAAAGGCCTTGGAATGCTTCGAAAATCTACTAGCCTACGATGATCATCGTTTCGATACTGAGCCCGATATGATTAGGGTAAAGCAATTTGTCTTTTTATCTAGAGGTGATGAGGCTAAAGAGCTGGCAGATAAAAATAAATATTACCTTGAAGCAGCGAATTTAGGTCCCGTTCAGGAAGAACTTTGGGTGCGCATTATTCAATTAGATTGGGAATTAAATCGCAAAGAGGCGGTTGTGGAGCATGCCTTAGAGGCATTGGAAAATTACCCTCGCATGGCACCATGGGTGTTCCCCATTTTAGGAGATGCCTACCAGGCTTTGGGAAACAATGCAGCCTCAGATGAGGCCTTTGAAAAAGCGTTAGCGGCTAATCCAAAAGACGACCACGTATTGAATAATTACAGTTATTTTTTGTCTATCCGAAAAGAAAAGCTAGCCTTAGCGGATTCCCTTTCTGCACGTCTGGTAAAAGATCATCCGAAAAATGGGACTTATTTAGATACCCGCGCTTGGGTTTTATACGAATTAAAACGCTATCCAGAGGCTCGTTTGGCCATGGAGGCAGCTCTGAAAGACAAAGAAAATGCATCTGCTACCTTGTGGGAACATTATGGTGACGTGCTTTTTCGATTGAAATTAGTAGATAAAGCGCTAGATGCCTGGAAAGAAGCGCTTCGTTTAGATCCGGCCCGCGAATCTCTAGATAAAAAGATTCGATTGCGTCAAATTCTCGAAAATTGAGCTATTTTTGTTACTAAAATTCCTCCCTTATGCGGATTATTTTCAGTCTTGTTATCCTTTACCTCTTAGGTGCCTGCGCTCCTAAGGCGACGGTGACTCCGACGAAACCCGTGCAAGTCGATACCATTGTGGCCGATACCACTCCTGTGGCAAAGCCTGTGTCTCCTATCGAAGTGCAGGATCAACAATCCGCTTCTGACGACTTGAATTTCACTTATTTGAAGGCTAAATCGAAAGTGATGTGGAAAACGCGCTCGAATACGGACAACTACATCGTGGATATTCGGATGAAAAAAGATAGTATCATCTGGGCGAACATTTCCGTATCGATGATTTCAGGTGCGGCGGTTTTATTTACCAAAGACCGTGTTCAATTTTACCACAAGATTAATAACGAATACACGAATTTAACCTACGATAGCTTAAGTACTAGTTTAGGTTTTAAGGTGAGCTATGATTTGATCCAAAATATGGTCGTGGGTAACCAACCGTATAAGAAAAACAATACGCGCCGCGTGGTTCGCGAGAATGAAAACTTCTTGATAAAACAGCAAGAGGGGCATGTGGAGGTCAATAACTGGGTAGGCCCTAATCGAAAGTTGAAGAAATTGTCAGTGAGTGATCTGCCTTCTTCGAACAAAATGACCTTGGATTACGAGGATTTTGCGAACTTGAATTCAGCCCTGTTCCCTTTCTCGAGTTCGATCACCCTAGATGTGAAAAACAAAGAAAATCAGGTGAATCAGACGTTGATTACCATCAAATATTCCAAAGTAGAATTGTTAGACACGCCCTTGGAATTTCCTTTTAAAGTACCCGCCAAATTGTTAAAGCCTTGAAATATCTTTTCTTTTTATTCGCGTTCCTATTTACCCATTCATCTTTCGGACAGTCAGATAAGAAAGCTGCTTTAGAGCAGCAGAAGAAAGATAATTTGTCCAAAATCAAGGAGCTTAATTCCATCATCTCCCGTACATCGAAGAAGAAAAATGCGTCGATTGGAAAGCTAAACGTGTTGAAAGAACAGATTGGGGTTCAGAAAAAACAGATTAGCGTTCTGGAGCAAAACCAACAGATTCTGGCCGAGGAAGCGCAAAAACTTCGCGAGGAAGGGGATGTGTTAAAAGCAAAATTAGAGCGTCTGAAGAAAGAATATGCCTTAATGATTTATGAAGCTCAAAAAACTGCCTCTGTATACAATAAGATGAGCTTTCTGTTGCTATCGAATGATCTTGGCGAATTTGTACGTCGCTTTGACTACCTACGTCATTATTCTGCTAACCGAAAGAAACAGGCAGATTTGATTTACAAAACCCGTCAAGATTTAATGACGCAAGAGCAAAAGGTCGTTTACAAGAAGCAAGAAGAGAAGAAAGTGTTAGTGGAGAAGGAAGGGGAGAAGAAGAAATTAGAAGTTTTAAAGTCGAAAGAAGATAAGGTAGTCACCGTGTTAACTCAGCAAGAGAAGAAGCTGAAAACAGAATTAGAGCGGAAGAAATTAGCCGTTCGCAAATTGGATAATTTGATTGCCGGTATCGTTCAAAGAGAGATCCAAAAAAGTATTGAGCGTGAGCGTAAACTTCGTCAAGCCCGTCAAGTGAAAAAGGTTGAGGTAGCTAAGCCTGCACTGCCTGAATTAAAGAAAGGAGAGACGACTAAAATTGTCGCTGAAAAACAGCCGGACAAGAAAGAATCACCTAAAGAGGAGAAAAAAGTGGCTGTTGCTGAGGCGAAAAAGCAAAAAACTGAGCCAGTTCCTGCTCCGGTTGAAGAAAAGAAGATCGAAAGTAATACTTATTACATGAATGCGGATGAGGCAAAATTAGCGAGTTCTTTCGCTGCTTTGCGTGGTCGGATGCCATTCCCAGTTCCATCTGGATTTATTTCGGATCACTTTGGTGTACATAAACACCCTCTACTAAAAGGGGTGATGATTAATAATAATGGGATTGATATTCAAACTTCACCAGGTTCACCCGTGCATTCCGTTTATGATGGTGTGGTGCAGTCGGTCGTGAATATACCGGGGATCAATATGGTGGTGGCTATTCAGCACGGAGATTATTTCACCGTTTACAGTAAACTGGCCAATGTTTCTGTTAGTGTGGGAACTAGGGTAAGAACGGGTCAACGCATCGGTTCTGTAGCCTCGGATGAGGATGGGACGGCGGAGATTAATTTCCAGGTTTGGAAGAATACGGTACGCCAAAATCCAGAATCCTGGCTTCGTCGCTAAATCGAATACGATACTTTTAGGCTAATGTTGCGACCTTGGTCGTCTGCATAATAACGGAATCGATTCAAGTAATCGCGGTAAGCCGCGTTCAATGCATTCGAAACGCGAAAGTTTATATCAAAACGGCGCATTTTTACTCCCCAATTTAGGTTTACTAAAAAATAGCCAGCTGGCGGTTCCGCATAATCAGATCCTGTTTCCACCCGGGTCTGCTTGGATACTTGAGTGACACCTCCACTTACATAGGCATTATTTTTCTTGAAAGCATAGCGAACAAGGTACTCAAATCGATCTGCCGGAATATTAATCATATACTGATTATTTTCCGTATCAAATGCCCGGACTAAACTGGTCTTTTGTTGGATAGAAATGCGAGAACTTAGCGCGTAGGTAGCTTGGAAGTCAACACCTTGGAATCGAGCGTCTATTTGCTGATAAGTAAAAACAGGAAAAACCCCTCTGACGGTTGTCGCATAAACTTCGATGCCGTTCAAGACTTCCGGTCTTAGGTAAATGAAATTATGAATGTGATTTGAATATAACCCCAGCTCAATATCCCAGTGCTCCGGTTTAAATGAGGTGGATAGACTAAAATTAGTGCCTGTTTCTCCCTTTAAATTAGGGTCACCTATTTCGTAGGCCCCAGCGCCGTGATGAACCCCATTGGAGAATAACTCATTTCCGCCTGGAGCTCTAAAAGCTCTTGATATGGTTAATTGAGTTTCAGTCAATAGATCCCAGTGGTATTTTATACCTATACTTCCTGAAAGACCACTGAATGTATGTTTGTTCCGTAAAATGGTAGGAGAAAAATTAGTTTTTGGGCGATGCGTTTCAATTTCTTTCGCATCAAATCGAAGCCCTGCTTCTATTTCCCATTTTTCAGTAGCCCTTCTTTCTATCGCAAAAATTCCAATGTTTTGTAGCGAATAATTAGGTAAAAGACTGGTAGTTAATGTAGGGTTAGGGACTCTATTGCCTGAGGTGATGTTTCCTTGGTCTAAATAGGTGAACCCTACTTGTCCCTTCCAACTTTTATTCGTGTTCGTTTCATCATAGAGGAATTCTCCACTATGGGTATTTAAATTAAAGCGAAGCGTATTAATATTTTTCCCTGCTCTGAGCACATCTAATTCCCAACGTTCGTCTGATTGTGCAGCAGCCGTGGCGCGTAGGGTTGCGCCATTGGGTAGGTGATAGTAGGCTTTGATTTTGGCCATATCATGCCAAACATCCTGGTTAGGGCGATCAATTCTGCGGATAAATTCATCAGGGGTAAAAGCCTTTAAAGGTCTATCCCGCGCAATAGATCGTTCTAAATCAGAAATAGTTCCGATGTGAGACCCTTCATAGATACCGATAACCGTGTGGAAGCGACTAATAAAAGCTTCGGCTCCCCATAAATTTGATCTATAACCTAGTGCAAAAGACACATTTTCTTCTTTTACGCCGGTGTTGCTCAAATAATAATCTGCCGTCTGTACATTTCCACCGTCTTTCAAGGTGCCTTGCACTCGCCAGCCCCAGCCTTTATTTCGAGGGATTCCACCTTCTAAAAGACCGGATAAAACACCCTGTCTCCCGTTACTGAAATAAATACTTTGTATGGAACCGTGTATAGCAGTGCTGTCAGGAAGTGCATCGGGTTCTAACATTACGATGCCACCTATTGCATCGCCACCGTATCGAAGTCCTCCAGGGCCTTTAATTACTTGAATGTTTTTAGAAACAAATGGATCGATTTCTGGAGCATGCTCGCTACCCCAGTTTTGGCCTTCTTGTCTGACTCCTTGATTTAAAATAATGACTCTACTGGAATGCAGGCCATGAATGACAGGTTTGGAAATAGAACTTCCGGTTTGCAGACTTTGAACGCCTGTTAGTCCTTTTAACATTTCCCCAAGAGATAAACCATCTTTTTGCGAACGTTCCTCTGAACTTAATTTAGAGGATAATTGAGAGGTAATTTCTTGTTTTCTACCTTGTACAAACACCTCTTGAAGATGTTCGTCATGTGTGCTTAACAGGAAATCTTCCTCTTTCTCATCTTCTAGGTTAATGGTTGTCTCCATCGGATCAAAGCTCGCCATTTGACAAACTAAGGTGTATTTTCCAGGGCAGAGATCACGTAGAATAAATTGCCCTTTTGCGTCCGAAATAGTTGCTTTGTTTAGCCCTTTAATATACACATAGGCTCCAGGAACTTTCTCTTTATTCTCTTTAGAGGCGACAATGCCCTTTAAGGTACAGTGGCAATTCGTTTGAGCGAAGCCATTGAAGGAAAGGAATACCAGAAGAATAAAAAGGTGTTTCATGGAGTTAATAGGGGTTAAAGATAGGCTAAATCCCCCTTTTATGCGAATCTTCTTTTGCTTATACGATTAATCGATTTTGTGTGGCGATGAACGGGGTAATTTTGACGATAAAAAATTTGTTTAATATTTTTTAAAATTTTTTAAACAAAATATTTGTTTTGTTTAATCTTTTTATAAATTTGTTGAACAAAACAGATGATCAATATGACAGCTCTTGAGTTTACTTATCAAATAGGCACTTTTTCGAAGTTTTTACGCCCTTTCGCGTTGCGTTTGACGAAAGACGGAGATGATGCAAACGACTTAGTTCAAGACACTTTAGTAAAGGCTTTTACGAATCGGGATAAATACCAGGACGGAACGAATTTAAAGGCTTGGTTATTTACGATAATGAAGAACACGTTTATTACCCAATACCAACGCATGGTACGTCGTAATACGTTCATTGATACAACAGATAATTTACATTTCATCAACTCTATGGAGTCACTGCAGGAAAACACTGCGGTGAACTCCTTTATCAGCGAGGATATTCAATCCGCCCTGGCAAAAATCGACTCTATGTACCGTATTCCTTTTATGATGTATTTTGAGGGGTTCAAATACCATGAAATTGCGGAAGAGTTAGATTTGCCAATAGGGACGGTTAAAAATAGAATTTTTATGGCGAGACGGGATTTGAAGAACCATCTCCATATGTATGCTTAAGGTTAAATAGGTTTTGATTAGTTTTTTGGTTAACAGAAGGAAGTTAAAAAGTCAGATTTTATCTGACTTTTTCTTTTTAGGCTTTGGGCCAAAAGAAAGATCGGTATATTTGTTAAATTAGAAGAATTATGAAGAAAGTTATCGTCATAGGGGCAGGTTTTTCAGGGCTATCAGCCGCAACGGAATTAGCTAGTAAGGGATATGAGGTCCAAATTTTAGAAAAGAATGATCATGCAGGTGGTCGTGCACGTGTATTCCAATCGAACGGATTCACCTTTGATATGGGCCCTTCTTGGTATTGGATGCCTGATATTTTTGAAACGTATTTTAACCGTTTTGGGAAAAAACCTTCAGACTATTATGATTTAGTTCGGTTGGATCCATCCTATTCAGTGATCCTTTCTGAGACGGAAACCATCGATTTGCCTGCGAATTATGCAGATCTGAAAACCTTGTTCGAATCCTATGAACCAGGTGCAGCTGCTCAATTAGATGCGTTTATGGAGCAGGCAGCTTATAAATACAAAGTGGGTATTCAGGACTTTGTTTGGAAACCTTCCCGTAAAATCACGGAATTTTTAAGTCTTAAATTACTCATTGATGCGATTCGCATTGACGTCTTTTCGTCTTTTTACAAACACATTCGCAAGTTCTTTACCTCACCTACGCTTTTGAAATTGATGGAATTTCCCATCCTATTTTTAGGAGCTATTTCAGAAAATACACCAGCGATGTACTCGCTGATGAATTATGCAGAAATCAAATTAGGGACTTGGTATCCCATGGGAGGAATGCACCATATCGTCAAAGGAATGGTGGCTTTAGCAGAGGAAAAAGGGGTAAAGATTACATACAATGCCGAAGTACAAGGCTTCGAAATCGTTAAGGGAAAAGTAAAAGGAGTTAGAACAGCTGCCGGATTATTAGAAGCAGATGCTTTTGTGGCAGGTGCTGATTACCACCATGTGGAAGAATTAGTAGGAGATGGCTTACGAAATTACGACGAAGCGTATTGGGATAAGCGTGTGATGGCACCTTCATCGCTTCTGTTTTACTTAGGGATCTCGAAACGTTTGCCTAATTTAAAGCACCACAACCTATTTTTTGACCGTGATTTTAGCGTGCATTCGCACGAAATTTACACGGATCCGGCTTGGCCTTCAGATCCTTTATTCTATGCCTCAGCTCCATCAGTAACCGATCCATCTGTGGCACCTGAAGGATGTGAAAATGTCTTTTTATTGATTCCAGTGGCACCGGATTTAGAAGATACCGATGAAGGAAGAGAGAAGTATTTTGATCAGTTAATAGATCGATTAGAAGCGCATTGTGGCGTCTCCATTCGCGATTCCATCGTGTTTAAGCGTTCCTATGCACACCGTGACTTTAAATCAGATTACCATGCTTACAAAGGGAATGCCTACGGCTTAGCCAATACGCTGATGCAGACGGCGATTTTGAAGCCTACCTTGAAAAACAAGCACTTGGATAATTTGTATTACACAGGTCAATTAACGGTACCTGGCCCAGGCGTGCCACCCTCTTTGATTTCAGGAATTGTCGTAGCAGGTGAAGTCGATAAAGAATTAAAAGGATAATATGGATTTATACTTACAAGTTTCCCTTGCCTCGAGTAAGTTACTGACGAAGGCCTATTCGACGTCCTTTTCTCTCGGAATTCGAACATTGGATGAAAAGGTGCACGATCCCATTTATGCTATTTATGGTTTTGTTCGTTTAGCCGATGAGATTGTAGATACCTTTCATGACCAAGATAAGGCAGCTTTATTGCAGCGTTTTCGCGAGGATACGTACCGGGCGATTGAAGAGAAAATTAGCTTAAATCCTATTCTGCATTCCTTTCAATGGGCGGTGAATAAGTTCGGGATGGAACGTGAATTAATAGACGCTTTCCTGTATTCGATGGAGTTGGATTTAACAAAACGAGATTATGATACGGAGGAATACAAGAAGTACATCTATGGTTCCGCTGAGGTAGTGGGTTTAATGTGCTTGCGTGTTTTCTGTGAGGGGAATCCTTCAAACTATGAATCCTTGAGAGAAGATGCCTGCGCCTTAGGTTCAGCCTTCCAAAAAATCAACTTCCTTCGTGACATTCGGTCTGATTACGATGAGCGTGGTCGGGTTTACTTTCCGGGGGTTGATTTTACGACCTTCTCAGACGAGGAGAAAAGAGAAATTGAAGCGGATATTCAATTGGATTTTGATGCAGGTTTACGTGGTATTCACCGCTTACCTGACGTCGCACGCAAAGGCTGTTTGTTAGCCTATGAATATTATATTCGCCTTTTTGAAAAGATTAAAGCGTTACCAGCTTCGCGCATCAAGGAAGAGCGTATTCGCGTGGCGGACTGGGAAAAGATGTTCATTTATTTCCAATTAGCCCTTCGTAAATAGCTTGGAACTAGTTTTTTTGCTTGCCATTATGGCCTTTTTATATGCCTCCGTCGGTCATGGAGGCGCTAGTGGTTATTTAGCTGTGATGGCCCTCTTTGCGATTGCTCCGCCGCTCATGAAGCAAACGGCGCTCTTGTTAAATCTCGGCGTGTCGCTGATGTCTTTCATTGCTTTTTACCGCCAAGGTTATTTCAAATGGAGCCTGTTTTGGCCATTCGCCCTCGGTTCCATTCCGGCGGCTTATCTGGGTGCGCGAATTCCTTTAACGGATTCGACCTATAAGCAAATGTTAGGAGTTTGCCTTTTTTTAGCGGTGATAAGAATGGTAGTTTCATTAAAGGAATCTAGTGCGCGCAGTTTACCTGTGTTCTCAGGTATTCTCGCAGGAGCTCTAATTGGTTTACTTTCAGGAATGATTGGCATTGGAGGTGGGATTATCTTGAGTCCGCTACTCTTACTTTTCCGCTGGGCATCATTAAAGGAAGCGGCGGCTGTTTCGGCCTTGTTTATTTTCGTGAATTCCGTTGCTGGTTTGGCTGGTTTGAAAACTTGGATTCCGTTAGATCAATCCCAAATGATCTATTGGTTAGTGGCGTCATTAATGGGAGGTTTTTTAGGTGCCCGCTGGGGAGCAGGAATGGCTTCGAATACAAAGGTGAAGTGGATTTTAGCTTTGGTATTAGTCATTGCATCCCTTAAATTGTGGTTCGTATAAGTAGCAATAGGATGGAAAATGTAAATCAAGATACCGGTTTTGGAGATAAAACCTCAGACATGGGTGGCCGTATGGTCAACAAGGATGGAAGTTTTAATATCAAGCGTATTGGAATCAGCGTACGAGATAGGGCCAGCGGTTACCAGAGTATGTTAACAATGCCGCGTTGGCGTTTTTTAGCCATCATCTTCATTTTCTATTTCTTAATCAATTGCTTTTTTACTGCTTTGTATTGGCTTGCCGGACCGGCTGGATTAGAAGGTGTGGAGAAGGTGAAGTTTTGGGGAAGGATCAAAGAATTGTTCTTCTTTTCCACGCAGACCTTTACCACGGTAGGGTATGGTCGTGTAAACCCGGTGGGGGAGTTAACGAACTGGATTGCAGCCATAGAATCCTTAGTGGGATTCCTTTCTTTTGCTATTGCTGCAGGTCTTTTATATGGTCGGTTTTCAAGACCTAGATCCTTTATTCGTTTTTCCGATAGTATGGTTTTTGCAAATTACAAACAGGGTAAGGCCTTTATGTTTCGCCTAGTTTGCTATAAGGATGATCACTTGTTGACGAATGCTGAAGTGAAATTGAATGCTCGAATCGTGACGAAGAATCAGGGGTATCAATTCTTTAATTTGAAATTAGAGCGGAGTCACGTAGACAGTCTAGTCTTAAATTGGACAGTGGTTCACCCAATCGATGAAGACTCCCCGTTTTTTAATTTATCCCAAAAAGAAATTGTCAACCTCCAGCCTGAAATTTCGGCTTACCTGACTGGCTTCGATGAAGTATATTCCAGTGTGGTGGTGGCTCGGGCATCCTATGCGATTAAGGACTTTAAGTTTGGATTTAAATTCCTGCCCATGTATTTCAGTCGGAATCAACGAACGGAATTAGATCTTTCAAAATTAAACTTGATAGACCAAGAATAAAAAAAGCCCCGAATAATCGGGGCTTTTGATTTAATTTTTAGATCCGGTTACGGCACCCGCCTTTTTAGCGTTTTGTGCCTCTTGCATCGGATTAGGCCCTCCGCTATACGTTCTGCCTTGCATCTTGAATAATTGAACCTTCGTAGGTTGAGCTGGCTCACGAGGGAAGGAGTTGTCTTCTGTGTCAATGTCTGCGATTTCATAGAAGGGATCAAGCGTCCACTTCACCACTTTCTTAGCTGTTGGGATGATTTTCTTCGCCGTCACATCGTTCAAACGCCAAACTTCCGCCGGGAAACGCAACACCTCATCTGTGCCGTCTTCATAGCTCAACCGAACAATAACTGGCATAGGCAAGCCTCCTTTGTTCTTGAAATTCACCACGTAGAAGTTTTTACCTTCAGATACCAATTTCTTTTCGTCGTCATTTAGTGACGCCATGTAATCTTGGTATTTCTTTTTGTCTGCTTCTGTAGGAGCAAAACGATCGTAGGTATTGTAGAAGTCTGTTAAATCAGGGTTTTCTTCCACCACTGTACGTTTGATATCTGTTTTATTGCGAATCGCTGAGATGGTTTTTGCTTTCGCCTCTGCCACCGCTTTTTCTCCTGCTTTTTTAATCACTGGATCTTGCGTATCGATTCCGAACCATTCCACCGTCTCAATCGACTGGTTTACTGGCTCCGTTCCATAGAACCAACCTCTCCAGAACCAATCTAAATCCACGCCTGATGCATCCTCCATGGTTCGGAAGAAGTCAGCTGGATAGGGTTGTTTGAACGCCCAACGACGCGCATATTCTTTGAACGCGTAGTCAAATAATTCGCGTCCCATCACCGTTTCACGCAGGATATTTAAGGCCGTGGCAGGTTTAGCATAGGCATTATTCCCAAAATCCATAATGTTCTCCGAGTTCGCCATGATAGGCACCTGGTTCTTTGAATCTAAACGCATGTAAGGAACAATCGCTTGCGGCTCACCACGGCGCGCCGGGAAGTTGCGATCCCATTCTTGCTCCGCTAGGTATTGGCAGAACGTATTTAACCCTTCATCCATCCATGACCATTGGCGCTCATCCGAGTTAATGATCATTGGGAAAAAGTTATGACCCACCTCATGAATAATCACCCCGATCATGCCATTTTTCACGTTCTCGGTATACGTTCCATCTGCCTCTGGACGTCCCCCATTAAAGGAAATCATCGGATACTCCATACCACCACCCGCTGTTGCATGGCACGAAATCGCTACTGGATACGGATAAGCTACTGTTCTCTTCGAATACGAACGAAGCGTGTGCGCTACTACCATCGTAGAATATTTACCCCATAGTGGATTACCCTCTTTCGAATAATACGACATCGCCCATACTTTTTTGCCTTCAACCTCTACCTGCATCGCGTCCCAAATGAATTTACGGGAAGCAGTGAATGCGAAGTCTCTGACATTATCCGCCTTGTAAACCCAAGTCTTCTTCCCGGTAGGAACACTTTTCTCTGCTTTGATAGCCTCGTCTTGTGTAACGATTTCTACAGGGCGAGTGGCCGTTTTTGCCTGCTCCCAACGTTTTAATTGGGTAGCTGTCAATACCTGATTAGGGTTTAATAATTCACCACCTGCACCCACAATGATGTCATTAGGCGCCGTGATCGCTACTTTGTAATTTCCAAAATTCAAGGTGAATTCACCTTGTCCCAAGAATTGCTTGTGCTGCCAGCCATATACGTCATTATAAACTGCTAAGCGAGGGAACCAGTGTGCGATGAAGTAATTCGCGATATTCTCTTTGCCTAAAATCTCATAGCCAGAACGACCATAATAAGCCGTGATCAAATAATTCCAATCTATGCCAAAGCTCACTGAAGCCCCTGATTTCAACGGAGTAGGCAAGTCGATGCGCATCATCGTTTGGTTGATTGTGTGACGTAATGGATTGCCCTTTCCATCTTTTACAGCGGTAATTTTATAACCATAATCCTTTGGGTCTGTTAATTCTTGAAAAGCACCAGCGCTGATGCCATTCTTAATTTCACCTGTCTTTGTGGTTTTACCAGGGGAATTTTTTTCAAATAGATTTTGGTCTAATTGAATCCATAAATAGGGTAAATCATCTGGAGAATTGTTGTAGTACGTGATCGTTTCTGATCCAATGATCTTGCGATTAATATCATCTAGTTCTACTTTGATGTCATAATCCGCGCGTTGTTGCCAATAATCTTTTCCAGGGGAACCACTCGCGGTACGGTAGGAATTAGGCGTAGGTAAAGTCGATTCTAATTGCTCGAATCGGTTGTTTGCATTGAATGAGGTTTGGGCTTTCGCGGGCAAAATCAAGATTACCAGTGTGATGAGCTGGAGTAGTTTTTTAAGCATGTTGAAAAAGGTTATTTTGTGCAAAATAGGAAATTTTATTTGATTTTGTAGCTGTGCTAATCTGTGCTAAAATAAATTTGTATATAATAGGATGATTATGTAGTTTTGGCACACACAGAATTAAAATCTTTAAGCATTATCTATTATGAGTGTCATCATTGGTCAAAAAGAATATTTCAAAGGCATTGGTCAAATCAAATTTGAAGGTGCAGAATCAGACAATCCTTTCGCTTTCCGTTATTATGACGAGAATCGCATAGTTGCCGGTAAGAGCATGAAAGAACACCTTCGTTTTGCAATTGCCTATTGGCATTCGTTTTGCGGTGATGGATCGGATCCTTTTGGACCAGGTACACACCATTATCCTTGGGATGTTGCATCTGACGCACGCCAGCGTGCGGCGGACAAAGCGGATGCGGCATTTGAATTTATCACAAAGATAGGTGCACCCTATTATTGTTTCCACGATGTGGACGCGATTGATGGACATAATGATCCGAAAGAATTTGGCGATCGCGTGAAATTCATCACAGATATATTCGCTAAAAAACAAGCAGAAAGCGGTGTGAAGCTTTTATGGGGAACAGCAAATCTATTCTCAAACGAGCGTTACATGAACGGAGCTTCTACGAACCCGAATTTTGAAGTTGTGGCACACGCTGGAGCTCAATTGAAAGGAGCCATTGATGCGACGATTACCCTTGGCGGCGAAGGCTATGTGTTCTGGGGAGGTCGTGAGGGTTACATGAGCTTATTAAATACGAATATGAAATTAGAGCGTGAAAATTTCGCACGCATGTTACATACTTGCGTGGAATATGCGCGCCGCAATGGTTTCAAAGGTAAGTTCTTCATCGAACCTAAACCTTGTGAGCCTACGAAACACCAATATGATTATGATGCGGCAACGGTGATAGGTTTCTTACGTGAATTCGATTTATTATCTGAATTTGGCCTAAACTTAGAAGTGAACCACGCAACTTTAGCTGGGCATACCTTTGCGCATGAATGTCAAGTGGCTTCAGACGCGGGTATGTTAGCCTCGATCGATGCGAACCGCGGAGATACGCAAAATGGCTGGGATACGGATCAATTCCCGACGGACATTTACGAATGGGCGGAGGCAATGGCCATTATTTTGAAACAAGGCGGTTTAGCTGGTGGAGGAATTAACTTTGACGCAAAACGTCGTCGTAATTCAACAGATATGGCTGATTTATTCTATGCGCACATTGGTGGAATGGATACGATTGCTCGTGCTTTATTGATCGCTGAAAAAATCGCGAAACATGGCGAAATGGATCGTTTGAAAGCGGAACGTTATGCGAGCTTTAACTCGGGTAAAGGAGCTGATTATACAGCGGGCAAATTGAAGTTAGAAGATTTATACAAAATTGCGATCGAAGTGGGCGAGCCTGCTCAGATCTCTGGCAAGCAAGAATACTTGGAAAATTTGTTAGGCCGTTTTGTTTAAAAATACGTAATTCGAGGTATGAAAAGAATTGTTTTTCTCCTCCTGTTATTTACCTCTAGATTTATAGCGACAGCAGGGTCATCTGATCCTGCTGTTTTTTCTACGGCTAAACCCTGGGCTTATTGGTGGTGGCCAGGGAGTGCGGTGACGGAAAAGGGGATTACGCATAATTTGGAAAATTTTGCCAAAGCTGGTTTTGGCGGTCTCCACATCATCCCCATCTATGGGGCGAAGGGCTCAGAAGCCTTATTTCAAAATTATTTAAGTCCGGGCTGGCAAGCGAAATTCTTCTTTACTTTAAAAGAGGCGAAGCGTCTAGGCCTTGGAATAGACATGACGATGGGAACGGGTTGGCCTTTAGGCGGACCTAGCATCACGGAGAAAGAGGCGGCGAAAAAATACCAATTCGTTGATGGGGTATTTACGACAGGATTAACTGGTCAAAAAGTCAAACGCGCCGCTCCCGGCGGAGAGGGACTTGTCCTTGATCACTTTGATATGAAGGCCTTTGCGAAATACAGCCACACCTTTGTTCCGCTGTTAAAGAAGGCATATTCACCTCTTCGAGCCATTTACAATGATTCCTACGAAGCCTATGGGTCGAATTATACGCCGGAATTATTTTCAGCTTTCCTTCGATTGAATGGATATGATCTGCGTAAACATTTTGATGTTTTGTCAAAGAAGAAGGCGGAATCAGAGGAGGAAAACCAGATTTTTGCCGACTACCATCGGACGATGTCGACATTGTTGCAACATAACTTCGCATTGCCTTTTGATCATTGGATTAATTCGATGGGATTTACCTCTCGAAATCAAGCCCACGGTTCTCCTGGAAATTTATTGGACCTGTATGCGGCGGCGGATATTCCGGAGGCGGAGTTTTTTGGTTCGAAACCCTTTGACATTCCGGGTTACCGCGTGGATCCAGCATACGATTCGACCACTTTTGGGATACCAGACATCCGTGCGTTAAAACTGGCGAGTTCGGCGGCGAATTTGACAGGAAAGAAATTGGTTTCTGCGGAAACAGCAACTTGGTTAGGGAATCACTTCAAGGTGTCGATCGCGCAGGTGAAACCCGTGTTAGACCAGGTTTTTGTGGGTGGTGTGAACCACGTATTTTTCCATGGAGCAACTTATTCTCCGCCAGAAGTTGCTTGGCCAGGTTGGTTGTTTTATGCGAGTACGAACTTTAATCCCCAAAGCCATTTTTGGGAGGCAATGCCCGCCCTGAATAAATACATCGAAAATGTCCAAACCATATTGCAGTCGAATCCGACGGATAGCGACGCGCTTTTGTATTTCCCCATGGAAGATGTTTGGCATAACCATAACGGGTCTGGCAAATTGCATACGCTGGAATTGCATGCCAATAGTCGGGAATGGTTGAAAAATACGTCTTTTGGACATTGGGCGGGATTACTGCAGGATAAAGGCTTTTCCGTGGATTATATATCGGACGATTTATTGTCTGATTTGGAATTATCACCATCGAAAACCTTTAAAACGCGGGCGGGCGGGAACTATAAAGTCTTGCTAATTCCGGCGGCTCATTACATTTCAGTGGAGACCTTGGAACGTTTGGCAAAATGGGTAAAACAAGGCTATCCGGTCTATTTCTTAGAACATTTGCCGCTGCATTTGAATACCTATAACCAGACGAAAGAGGCCAAAGAACGTTGGGAAATTGCCCGTACCGCTCTTTTAATGCGCGTACTTTCAGACCCGGCAGATCAACTGTCCCGATTGGGCGTTTCGGTAGAATCGATGGCTGCGAAAGGCTTATCTTTTATACGTAAGAAAACTCCGAAGGGTGCTGCTTATTTCATTACAAATTTGAATGCTCAATTCACGGAGGGTAGCGTCTCTTTAAAGAAATTAGCGGGTAATTATGAGCTTTGGGACCCCTTGACAGATGCGAAAAGCTATGGTAAGAAAGGATCAGACGCTTGGTTATCTTTGGCACCTGGTCAAAGTGTGATCATACAGCCTGTGGCGAAAACTCCTTCTGTTTTAGTGTCAGTTGTGCCTAAAGTTAGAACAGAAATCGAACCTGGGAATTTGCGCGTTCAGATAGGTGAAAAGTCGGTTTCGATACCTGAATTTACCTACTACACTTTTGTAGATACGACAAAAGCTGACACCCCATCCGCCAGATATACGTTCGATCTCACCTTGTCCTCCGATCAAATCGCTCAAGCTAAAGTACTTCATTTGGCAGAATTACGAGATATGGCCAAGGTGCGCATTAATGGGAAAGACATAGGAATGATCTGGTCACTGCCTTTCCAACTGGCTATTCCAGAGGGTATTTTGCAGGAGCAAAATACGGTTGAGATCGAGGTGATTTCGAATGCTGCGAATCGCATTCGCAAGATGGATCAACAAGGAGTAGTGTGGAAGAATTTCTATGAGATCAATTTTGTGGATATTCGCTACAAGCCTTTTGATGCATCCAAATGGCCGATCGAAGCCGGTGGGATGCAAGGTAAACTCTATTTTACGAATCGATGAAGCCCTTTATTAAAGCCATAACAGAAGCCCTACGAGACTTGGCGGATGCAGAAAATGCACATTGGATGCACAAATACATGCGCGAAAAATACCCATTTTTAGGGGTGAAGAAACCGGAACGGGAAGAGGTATTCAAAGCATTATATAAGCAACATGGATCTGCTGAAGATTGGTTTGATGTATCTACTGAATTGTTTGCCATGCCGGAGCGGGAGTTTCAATATGTAGCAATGGACTATGTGATAAAGGCTAAAAAATCTTGGGATGACCGCGTGCCCGCCTTGTGTGAACAATGGATAGGCGAGGAATCTTGGTGGGATGTGGTGGATAATTTGGCGCCTAAGATTTTAGGCCCCTATTTTTTGCAATTTCCGGTAGAGCGCGATTACTGGATTCAGCGCTGGATGAACTCTGGGAATTTTTGGTTGCAGCGCATTTGTTTGGTATTCTCTTTAGGATATAAAGAAAAAACGGACACTGTTTTGTTGGCTACAACCATTCAGGCCTTGAGTACTTCGAAGGAGTTTTTTATTCAAAAAGCCATTGGCTGGGCCCTTAGACAATATGCGCGGACGGATCCGGAATGGGTGTTAGATTTCGTAGCGAATAATGCTTTGGCCCCGCTGAGTAAACGCGAGGCCTTGAAGCATCTCTAATTATCTCTTCTTTTTGATCAGGGCTAATTCATGCGCTGTGTCGTAGTAAGATCGTAGGTTTGACCAGTCAAACGTATCTGCAATACTCTCCACCCGGTTACGCTGGGTGATGCGATCACGCTGGGTTTGCTGCACGAATTTGAATAAGAGATTAGCTAATTGTTCCGCCGCTTCCTGGTAGTTTTGTGTCTTGCGATTCACTACGCTCACGCCCCATTGTTCGTAATCGCGCATAATCTGCATCATGTAATCGCCAAAACCCGAAAGATCTGACGTTACCGTAGGTACCCCGCGTGCCATACATTCAAGTGGTGTATACCCCCAAGGTTCGTAATAGCTCGGGAAAACGCCCAAATGACAACCACGGACAAATTGACCATAATCTAATCCAAAAAGCGGATTGGTAGAAACGATAAAGTCCGGATGGTACACTACTTTTACCTTGTCGTCAGGATTATTCAAAAGATTCGTCCGGTGTAAATTTCGGATGATATCGTCTTCTTGTTTTAACAAATGGGTCACCACTTTAGGTCGCGCGTTGGTCTTCCACGTTTGAACCGTTCTCCGCAAACGCATCCGCCAATATTCATCCACAAACGCGTTTAAATCCGGCATCTGCAGATCGCTGGACGATGCGGAGGCCTTGAATAAATGTTCACCTACTTCTTTCTCAATTGCGTGGCAGTTCTCTCTAATTTCATCCAAAACCGCTCGAGAATGTAATACCTCTGGGTCGATGGAATGATAGGGTTGCTTCGTCACGAAGAACATGACAACCGTTTTCTTCGATCCCGCCTCTTTCATCTTGCGATTCAAAATAGCCAAAGCATCTAGGGTAATATCATATCCCTTATTCGAGTACTCGAAACGTCCAGAGGTAAACAGGTAAAGGGTTTGATCCAGGTCAAAGGGTTGACTTTGGAAGAAGTGCCCCATCACGAAGTTTGAAATGCTCTCTTTGTATTTCGAGTGCAAGTTTTGGTGTTCATGTAAGGCAGCAAAACGTTGAATGTTTAAGCCGTTTGGTAAAATTAATTCCGGAATACGACCTAAAAAATACTGGCATTCCCTCGCCGTAATATCGCTGACGGTGGTTAATACATCCGCTTTTTGAGCTGCAGCGCGCTCGAAACAAGCCTGCGCCTCGATGCCATAATGCTTTGCCTCTTTGAACCAATCAAAGTGTTCGATGACATCATAGAAATTAGGCACATTTCCAGCTAAATAACGGCCTAGCATCGTCGCATGCGTGGTAAAGACGGTCGAAATTTTGACCTTATCTTTCTTCAGGTCCGGTAAGCCCGTAGAGGCCATCCATTCATGGAAATGAGCTACCAGTTGCGTTTTATTCTTATTTTCTTCGGCCACCTCGGTTAAAAGGAGTCGGATCATTTCCCCAAAAACAATCGTTTGGTCCACTAAGTCCTCCACCCCTAAAGTCGAAATCTTGTGATTATCCCAAATCCGTCCTTTAATCTCATTGACTTTAGGTAACAAAGTTTCCAATTCAAAGAGTACGATTTTAGGCTTACCCGTGATCAACCAATAGCCATAATGAACACCTAAGCCTGCCTTGCGTAGTTTTAAGACAGCTCTTTCTAGAGGGGTGTCCTCTGTCACCTGAATGGGTTCAAACTCTGCAGCTGCGGTTTGTGGGAAATAAGGCCCTAATAAGGCATAATCATCGCCCCATTTTTCGACCATCGACGGTACTTTCGTTCTGATAACCGTGTAAATACCGCCCACCTGATTGCAGGTTTCCCAAGCAATCTCAAATAAATATTTTTTCTTCTCTACTGCCATAATATCGCTTACATATAGGACGCACTCTCGATAACCTGTGTTTTCCCGTTTTTAGTAATAGTGTAATTAAATCCTTTTTGGATGGCATAGGCGCCATATTCTCCCTTTTTATTGAGGGCCAAATACCCGATTTGGAATTCCTTGTATTTATAGCGTTTCACAATCCGCATAATAGCCTCCTCACAAGCTTTTTGAGGGGACATGCCTTGTCTCATTAATTCTACGATTAAAAAGGACCCCAAGGTCTTCATCACAAATTCTCCTAAGCCCGTCGCACAAGCTCCTCCTACCTCATCATCGCAAAAAACAGCACCGCCTATGATAGGGGAGTCCCCCACGCGGCCATGCATTTTAAACGCTAAACCACTCGTTGTGCAAGCTCCGGCAATTTCTCCTGCCTTACCAATCCCTAATAGTCCAATGGTGTCATGACGTTCAATATTAATAACAGGCTCGTATTTAGCTTCTTTTTTCCACTCTTCCCACGCTTTTTTAGAAGACTCCGTCAATAGATTCTCCACTTTAAACCCTTGGTCTAGCGCGAATTTTAAAGCACCAGCACCCGATAACATCACATGAGGCGTTTTTTCCATCACCGCTCTAGCTACTGAAATGGGATGCATAATACCCTCTAAAAAGGTTACAGAACCTGCATTCCCCAAATGGTCCATAATGCAGGCGTCTAACGTAACGTGGCCGTCGCGGTCCGGATATCCTCCGTAACCTACCGAAGTGTCATTGGGATCTGCTTCCGGGATGCGTGCACCTGCTTCGACGCCATCGAGCGCTTTGCCTGTTTCCATCAATTTAGTCCAACCCGCGATGGTCGCTTTTTCATTTTTCCAAGTCGCTATAATTAGCGGCTCGGATGTAAGTGCTTGGGCTGTTGCTCCCAGATTAGCGCCTAACAGGGTAGAAGTTTGAAGGAAGGTGCGTCTTTTCATGTAGCTTTAAAGATAATTTATTTGGGTGTAAAGCAACAATTTTGTAAAATTGTCTTTCTAAAATAGAAAAAAATCTTCGGATATTTCATTTATCTACCCCTATTTCATCAATGAAAATCATTAAATCTGCATTTCCTCTGGTAATCGCCCTGTTTTTAACCTATGCGATGAACCAAAGCTGGGGAACCATACCACCTTTTGGTAAATTGTTAAGTCCTTATCATGGATTTTGGATTAACGCTGAACAGGCCGGATCTGAGGAAATGAGCGAAGAGGAGCTTACAATTTCAGGGTTAATCAAGCCTGTCAAAATTGTGTATGATGAGATGGCTATACCGCATATTTTCGCTGAGAATGACCATGATTTGTTTTTAGCACAGGGGTATGTAACGGCTAAAGATCGATTATGGCAAATGGAGTTTCAGACACACTTTGCCGGTGGCCGCATTTCTGAAATTGTCGGTGAAAAAGGTTTGGCATCTGATCAATTCCAACGTCGCATGGGTTCCGTTTATGGTGCTGAACAATCCTTCGAGGGTATGAAGGAAGATCCACAAGCCAAGGTAGCATTGGAAGCTTATTCGGAGGGGGTAAATGCCTACATAAATTCGCTTTCTGAACGAGAATTGCCTTTGGAATACAAATTATTGAATTATAAACCAGAGCCTTGGACACCCATTAAAAGCGCCCTATTCCTAAAAAATATGTCATTTGTATTAGCTTCTGGCACAGATGATTTGAAGATGACTAACATCCTTCGTAAATATGGTAGGGAAGTAGCGGAAGATTTATTCCCTAATTATCCGTTTGAGGAGAGTCCAATCATTCCAACTGGATCCCCTGTTGATTTTAAGCCTGTACCTATTCCTGCGGCACCAGCTGCCTTTACAGGTTTAGGAAGTTCAATGTCCACACCAGAAAAAGATCCTAACATTGGTTCAAATAATTGGGCTGTTTCAGGTAACAAGACCGTTTCGGGTATGCCCATTTTAGCCAATGATCCGCATTTAACCTTGTCTTTACCGTCGATTTGGTACCAGGTACAGTTAGTTGCTCCTGGTGTCAATGTGTATGGTTCTACGATGCCTGGAACTCCGAATGTCATTACCGGTTTCAATAAAAACATTGCCTGGGGAGTAACAAATGTTGGGTCTGATGTATTAGACTGGTATCAAGTAAAGTTTAAAGATGCCTCTAAATTGGAATACTGGCATGATGGTCAATGGAAGAAAACCAAATTGCGTATAGAGACCTTTAAAGTTAAAGGTAAAAAGGATTTTGTGGATACTGTTTTCTTCACACACCATGGTCCTATTGTTTATTTGACTCATGAAAAACCATTTAAATCGAATATTCCTGTAGGACATGCTTTGCGTTGGATTGCCCACGAGAAATCGCAGGAATTAACGACTTTTTATCGATTGAACCGTGCTAAAAACTACGTGGATTATAAAGAGGCATTGCGCTATTTTTCTGCACCTGCACAGAACTTTGTGTTTGCAAGTAACGAAGGAGATATTGCGCTTTGGGTTAATGGGAAGTTTCCTCTGAAATCAAAGTTACAAGGTAAATATTTGATGGATGGGACGGATGCTGCGGCAGATTGGCAAGGATTTATACCACAGGAGCATAATCCTCATGTATTGAATCCGGTTCGTGGTTTCGTAAGTTCAGCAAATCAATTTTCAACGGATCCCTCTTACCCCTATTATCTAGGTTGGCAATATGCTCCATCTGAACGGGGACGGCGTATCAATGAGCGTTTAACTGTTATGCATAAAGTGACCATTGATTCCTTGCGTGGACTACAGAATGATAACATGAATATTCGTGCTCGAAAATTATTGCCATTGTTATTGCGTTCAGTAAAATCAAATGAAAAGGCTTTGGGTATTTTGAAATCTTGGAATTTGCAAAATAGCCCTGAATCCATTGGGGCCACGATTTTTGAGACATGGGTGGTCAATTTACAAGCTTTTTTATGGGATGATGAATTTGCATCGGATGATAAGATCCCTATGAATCGTCCTTCTATTGATCGTACAATACACCTGATTGAACAGGAAGCTAATGCTCGTTGGTGGGATAATGTCAAAACAAAAGCCAAAAAGGAAACAATGGATCAGATTATCAATACTTCCTTCAAGGCAACCTTAGATACACTTGTGAAACAGCATGGGGCATTGGGTTCAGAGTGGGCTTGGTACAAACACAAGCAAACGGGTGTTCGTCACTTGATTCCAGGAATGGATGCTTTGAGCAGGTTAAATATACCAATTGGAGGGGGAAGTTCTATTGTAAATGCTTCAACGACTAAAACAGGTCCTTCATGGCGATTTATTGTCGAATTATCTAAAACGGGTAATCCCAAAGCCTTTGGCGTTTACCCCGGAGGTCAGTCTGGAAACCCCGGTAGTGTGCATTATGATGATTTGATAGATACTTGGGCAAAAGGTGAGCTTCGCCCATTGTTATATTTGGATAATGCGAATCAATCAACGAGTCGTATTCGTAAGAAAATTACTTTATCAAAATAAAATCATGAAAAGCACTATTTTATCTATCATTATATTAATCATCGTAGGGGCACTAGTGGGTTTCTATCTACCTTGGTACGCAATGGGAATTCAAGCGGGTATTTTAGCTTTTTTGTTGCGTTTCCCCACAAAGAGGGCCTTTATAACAGGATTTATTTCAGGATTATTGCTTTGGGGTGGCTCTGCATGGTGGTTGAATATTTCAAATCCAAGTGCTTTGCCCGCGCGAATGGCTTTTTTGTTACCGTTAAAGGGAAGTATTATTCTACTTTATGTTTTTACTGGCCTAATTGGAGGGATACTGTTAGGCATTTGGACGTGGGCTGGGGCTAGATTAAGACAGAAATAATAAATTTTTAGGACAAACGATACAGACCTTGTATATTTGCCGTCAATCCAATTAATAAAATAAATACACGTGAAAAATTTACCATACGCTTGGTTGGGCGTTTTAACCATCGCAATTGCTTTTTTATTTTATCAAAACTCAGGTAGCTCGTCTACAGGCTTAGGTGCTTCGACAGCTGATGGAAAACGTATTGTATTCGTAAACTCGGATTCGTTGTTAACGAATTACCAGTTTTACAAGGACGCTCAGAAAGAGTTTGAGAACAAAGGATACCGTTTACAAGTGGATTTAGGCCAAAAAGAGCAAGCTTTACAAGGTGAATTGCAAGCGATTCAACAACGTGCATCTGCTATGACTCAAGCCGAGTTGCAAGCTGCTGATATGATGTTGAAAAAGAAGGGTGCTCAATTGCAACAATATTCACAACAAAAACAAGCGGAGTTAGGACAAGAGCAAGCGAAGAAAAACGAAGAGTTGTACAACAACATTCGTGACTATATCTCGAAGACAAACAAAGCAAACAAATATGAGTTTGTGTTAGGTTATTCTAAAGTGGGTGGTGGTATTTTATTTGCAGATCCTTCTGTAGACGTAACACAAAAAATCATCGAAGGATTGAACAAAGAGTACGCTGCAACGAAAGGCGACAAAAAAGAAGATAAATAAAAGCGGATAGCTTAATTTAGCCACGCAGTGTTTCGCTGTGTGGCTTTTTTTATTCCAATGGCAAAAGAGAAAATCCAAAAGACTGTTGAAATCAAGAACCGTAGGGCATCCTTTGAATACGCATTCATTGATACCTTCACGGCTGGCTTGGTATTGACCGGTACCGAGATTAAATCCATCCGCCAAGGGAAAGCCAGTTTAACCGATGCGTATTGTCTATTCTTTCAGGATGAACTCTTCGTTCGCAATATGCACATTTCTGCCTATGACGAGGGTACACATTACAACCATGATCCATTACGTGATCGCAAGTTACTGTTATCTAAACGCGAGTTAGGGAAATTACAGAAGGAGCTGAAGAACGTGGGTTTGACGATTATTCCCACTCGTCTATTCATCTCAGATAAAGGCTTTGCTAAACTAAACATTGCGCTTTCGAAAGGGAAAAAGACCTTTGATAAACGCGATGACATTAAAGAAAAAGATGTAAAGCGGGATATGGACCGCTCCCTGTCTTAGTTAGTCCTATGTCTGATTTTCTTAACGATGCTTACTGCTGCCATGATGACGATGGCGAAAATCACAAATCCCCCCAATCCATACATCCAGTCTAAGGTATTTTTTGCTACAACTAAGAATACCACGGCCACTAAAAGAATGGTCGCTATTTCGTTATAAAGCCTCAATTGCGTTCCTGATAGCACAAAATTCCCTTTTCTAAATTGTAGAATCAGGTATCTACAAACAAAATGATAAACCGTAATAGCTACGACGAAGCCTAATTTCAAATGCAACCAGCCTTGAGATCCGAAGCTACTTAACCATGCCACATATATCAACGATAAACCCGTGATCCAAGTCAAGAACATCGCTGGAATCATGATGGCATTGAAGAGGATTTTCTCCATTTTCTCGAACTGCTTCGATAAAATACCTTTCTCTGGTTCTTCCTTCGCTTGTGATTCAGCGTGGTAGACTAACAAACGGGGTAGGTAAAACAGGCCTGCAAACCAGCTGACAACGAATATGATATGAATGGATTTTAAGACCGTATAGCTCATATTAGGCTTGGTAACGCTTGAACAAACTATTGACTTTCATTTGGATTACTCCAAAAATCGCTTCTTTAAAAATATTTGCAGACATCTTACTGGTTCCCTTGGTGCGATCCGTAAAGATGATAGGTACTTCTACGAGTTTGAAACCATATTTCCAGGTAGTGAATTTCATTTCTACTTGGAAGGCATAACCGATAAACTTGATTTGGTCTAAAGGCAATGTTTCCAAGGTATTTCTGCGGTAGCAAACGAATCCAGCGGTTGCGTCCTGTACTTTCATTCCCGTGATAAAACGCACATAAAAGCCAGCAAAGTAGGACATCAACACACGGCTCATGGGCCAGTTAACTACATTGACCCCATTAATGTAGCGGGATCCGATGGACATATCTCCGTTTCCGGCTTCTGATTCATTTAATTTTTCCGCCTTTAATTCTGCAGGAGTTGCACAGGCTTTAAATAGACGAATTAAATCATCTGGATTGTGAGAAAAGTCCGCATCCATCTCAAAGATGAAGTCATAGCCTTTAGCCAGGGCGATTTTAAAGCCTTCGATGTACGCGGTGCCTAAACCTAATTTGCCTTTTCTTTCTAGCAGGTGAATTCGTCCTTCATTCGCTTTTTGGAGGCGTTTTACTTCCTGTGCTGTTCCATCAGGTGAACCATCATCCACAATTAAGACATCAAAAACGGGATCTAAGCTCAAGACCTTCAAAAGGATGGCTT
>VFQS010000263.1_pt1 | contig 67114 bp, 88 predicted proteins | sample 3512361 | NCBI WGS metagenome assembly VFQS01 (sample SAMN10412375, study PRJNA504923) | tailings metagenome | isolation source: Relicate 1 Philex TSF3 active mining | place: Philippines | reverse complement strand
TCTCCATTGTTTACCATAAATTGGCCCCAATTCACCCCATATCTTAGCGAATTCATCATCGGTTTTTATTCTTTCAATAAAATCTTTCATTGGTAGGGGTTCATCTAAATCCCAATTCCAAACTCTTTGATATCGTTTGTATGCATCTCCATCCCAAATATGACACCCATTATCAACTAAATATTTGATGTTAGTATCACCTCTTAAAAACCATAAAAGTTCTGTCACCATAGTTTTCCATGCCATTTTCTTTGTAGTTAGTAAAGGAAACCCTTCGCTCATTTTGTGACGGATTTGCCTACCGAATACTGAAATAGTACCAGTCCCTGTTCTATCTTCTTTTTTTACACCATTATCTAAAATATCTTGTAGTAAATTTTGATATGATTTATCAATGTTATTCATTATAATGATAGTTTAAGTTTTATTAAATCTTCAAATGATGAGGTTGTATTTGTTTCAATTTGTTTAGTTACCTCAACAAATCCCATTTCCGAAGGGTCTTTTCCATTCAAAGTTATTATCTTACAATCAATTCCATTATTAGTTAGATATTGATAATGCTTTACAGCATCTCCCATAGCATCTTTATCCAATACAATATTAACCGATGGTTTCTTAGTTAGTATCTTATCACTTAAAACTTTTGGAAGAGTTTTACCAAAGATAGGAACAGCATTTCTTTTAATTGCAATCGCATCAAATGCTCCTTCACAAAGTGTTATAGGCATATCCCAATTTATAGTCGAATCGAACCCAATTATATTTTTAGATACCGGTGGATTCTTATACTTCATATTTTCATTTGGATAGATACTTCTCGCAATGAAGAAATTTAATCTACTATCTGAATCGTAAGATGGTATGATAACTCTACCTTTATATAACCCATTATCACAATAACCTATTCGGTGTTTAAGAATATCATTATCACTTATACCCCTTTTTCTAAGATAGTTATATGCGACTTTATATTCTATAATGTGCTGATTATCTAAAATGGTTTTATATTCGGAGGGTAATTTAAGTTCAATTTGTTCTTCATCCTTAACATCTCCACCAATATTTGCTTCATTGTAAATAGTATTAACTTTTACTATTACCTCTCTATCAACTTGTAATTTGCGAAGAAGAGTGTATATCTTTTTTCCTTTTGAATCACATACCCAACATCTCCATTTCTGAGATTCTAAATTGACTTGCAGTTTAGGTTTGTGGTGTGAGCAAAAGGGGCAATAATATTGAATCTCATCTTTACCCAAATTTCTACCACCACCTAAAATATCATCAATTTTATTCTTTACAAATTGTTTATCTATTTCAGAAATCATATCTTTCTTTAAGAAGCTTTAAATACCAAAATATCCCATTTTGGTTAAAATGTTTATCTAATTTAGAAAAAAAATATGAATATTCAAAATTTTGTCGTAAAAAAGTTTCTAAACTATGGTATCCATCGAATCTAATGTGTAATCCGGCCTCAAATTTATTAAGAATCACATCATAATCATTTGTATAATAGAAAAATTCAACATTAATATCATTTGATTTACCTAATAAAATTAAAAGTTCTAATTCAGTTTGCCAATCTTTAATTAGTTTTCTATGATTATTTTCTACAATTAGGGTTTGATATGGGACAAATAAATTTTTAAAAGCAAAATCTTTTTCTATTGATGTGTACGGATACAAAGTTGAATACATATCCTTTTCAAAAATATCTAAATCCGAAAATAGGAGATGGTCGTATGAATATGAAAGATTTTCTGGATTTGTAATTGAACGCTTTAATTTATCACTACTGATAACTAGCATACGATTTGGTACAGTCAATTGAATAAGGATATTACATCCTCTGACTCGCTCTTTTATTAATTTTATTAATTTTAACTTTGCCAATTTTATAATATGCTCATTTGAAATTGAATAATGAGCATTTACCTCTAAATATTTTTGGTTGTATTCTTTTAATGTAATATCTATCATTGAAAAAGAATCACCGAATAGATAAAGTTTTTTCATTTATACTATCTTGTGAGTTGAAGATACCTTTTATAAAGTTGGTTAGCTAACCATTTATGTGAATCTAAGCAAGGGTGGTCATCATTAACTCCAATATTTTGTCTTAGAGTTAAATAGCAATCTTTGTTCATAGCATCCCAACTTCTATACTCATGTCCATTAAAAATAATTGGCATATAAAATTCGTTTGTCTTTATGGTATTCTCTACTAAATAATAAGAATAGAAATCTTCTAATCCCATAAAAAATACACATTTACATCCCATTGATTCTAATATTCTAAAATTTTCAATTAATCTACCGAATACTACAAAGAATACATCTGCTACCGTTTGATTTACCGCAGTTCTTCTTAAAGGATCATCTAATAAATTAAGACTTTCAACAATCTCTTTTTTCTTTTCTGCTCCCAGCCATCGTACACCATCGTCTCCAGTGTTATATCCATGTGGGTTATGTGTAAATTCTAATATATCCCTTACTATATTTGTAAATTGAAACACACAATATTTTGGAACATAATTAGTTTCTATTTTTAAGTAATTGATTAAAAGTTCAAGTCTTTCAATGTTTCGATAGTTGTTTCCACCATTTTCACTTTTACCTAATAAATTAAAGTTTAAAAAGTTTTTTAAAATACCAGAATATCTATTTTTTTCTCTATAAGCAATCAATTCCTCCAAAGAAATCATTATTAAACTTGATGGATAGTATGTTACCTTATTCCTATACAATTCAAAAGTTTTGGGATAATTTTCCTTCCAATAATGAAACTCTAATCCCTCTCCATAGGTAAAAGAGCAACCAAAATTTAATAATAAGTTTGTCATTTAGATGGTATATCTTTTCTAAAAAATTTTCCTAAAATATTATCATTAAAATACAAATCTGAATTTTCTAATACTTCTAATGAAAATAAGTACTTTGTTTCTAAGTATGTAAGATGTTTTGGAGAATATGCAAATTGAAGAATTGTTCTTTCAAATTCTCCTTGTTTTCCTTCTTTAATAAGTTGTTTGATTTCAGAGTGAGAGCCATAATAAGTTTTCCAATCACTCTCTTTTTGAACTTTCTTTTTCTTACTAGCTCTTTTATCGGTAAGCTCCGATATTTCCTTTTTGCCCAATGCTTTTGTGGTTACTGATATAAGTTGTTTCCTACCAACATATCGTTTCCCAGATGGGAGATATACTACCTTATATACAAATCCAAACGCCCCCTCAGGAATCTGAGATATATCAGAAATTAAACTATCTTTGTATTTCCACATAACGTAACCGTATCGATTATTATCGTTTTATTTTATCAGTATATTTTGTTAAGTCAGCCTGTCCCTTTCTTGCTGCTGATAATACTCTTTCTTCTAAGTTATAATCCGTATTACCAGATAATGCTTTTGAAGTAAATCCCTTTACTGCGATTGCTCCACCAACCTTAGTTTTGATAAAATCAACTTTTTGGTTCGGTGCATTCTTTTCAGGAAGCTTTGAATCTTTGTACAAGTCTATTAGTTGTGCCATTTTGTCTTTGTTTTATATAAATATTAAGTATCGAAACGAATAACGAAATTGATTGGATAATCCGGAGTGGATTTAGGTTTAGATGGTATTTTTGCTACCGCTACCATATCATAATTTTCATCATACAATCCTATTGTTGTAATATATGGTGCTAGATATGAACCAGTTGGGTCAATCGATGAACTATATTCATACTCATCAAATCCTATCTTAGTAGTACCATCAAAGTCAGATACCAATCTGAAATCTAAATTATATTCATTAGTAGGAGAAGTTACACTTCCTGGTGTAAATGGGATATACTTTCTTACATAAACATCTCCATTATAAAATTTAGTTGCAGATGGATTAGTTGAGTAGTTAAATTCATTTGGATTTATTTCTAAAAATACTTCATTTTCATAGATAGTTTTAGTAGATTGGAATCTCATATCCCAATTATCATCATCACCAAAATTATAGTTTTCACCCTCTTCTAATGTATCTTTAAATCTTTCTACACCATAAGTCAGTACGATTATACCGTTTGAATAGAATATATTACCAATGGTACTCGCTCCATTATATCTGCTTAGTTCCAATGGAAAATTAAAAGTACCAATCGCATATAAAACCCCACTACCCACATCATAACTAAATATTTCAGTTGATGCGTTTGGACTTCCATTATAACTTACTACAAAACTTCCTGGTGTGGTACTTTCTTCATCACCTACATTAAATGATATTAAATCCATTGTATAGGATATACCATCATTCATTAAAAAAGTAATGGTATCATTCTCAATATCAATTGCAGTTACTTCAACGAAATTTTTACCATCGAATACTAAATTACCCTTTCCATCATCTGTAATTAAATCATCGGTGGTATAGTTTTGGATTCTCAGTGAATTAGGTTTTATGCCTTCACCAACATATCTCTGAGGAATACTCCACAATAAAAATCTATCTCCCAAAACCCTTTCGGTGTAGGAAGCATAATTATCCATTACTCCATAGACCTTTGTTACATCGGTAAATTTACCCTCAAATATTACACCGGTATCATTTACATAATAATTGTTTTGGTCTAAAAATTGTTGAAACTCATTTATATATTTTTTTTCGGATTGAGAATAGTAATTAGAATACGATGATGTTACAGGTGTTGCTAAATTTGAAGATAGGTTTACTTCATATCTTTTTAGTTGGTTAGCATTATGTTTTCTAGCGTTCCAATTTGTAACAACTCCTATTTGTTTTGCAGAATTTGAATAAAAAAGTTGTTTTACTCCTTTATACAATGAGTATTCTTTAAATCCTGCTACCTCTCTATTTTCATTATTTTCAAATGAACCAGATAAATGCTCAACCGCATAAATAGGAACAGTTGTACTATCTAAAGTCCAGTTTTTGTAGACTTTAAATGGTCTAATTGTAATATCTGATTTTTGAATGGATTTAAACATATCACCTATAAATATACAATAATAAAAAACCCGCCGAAGCGGGTTATTTAAAATTAAGGTTTAAAAATTAAATTTAAAAATCAAGTTTTACCTTAATTAATACCTCCTTATCGAAGGATTTTGCTATTGGCTGTGAAGTTTTAGCCACAGCCATAAGTTCATTAGCATCGTTGAATAAACCAACTGATGTTATATATGTTTTTGGATCAGATTCAAATGAAGGTTCTCTAAATGTACCATCTGAACCACTTACGAATGTAGGATTATTAGAGAAGTTAAATTCTCTATTTGTTGCTCTTACAAAGAAGTGTTGAGTTGATACGTTTTCAGTTCTTCTCATTTCAAAATCACCACCACCTTTAATTCCATTGAATAATTTATTGTGATTATACGTTTCAACAGATGGTGCAGATGCTGTTGATGGTAATAATGTATCACCAGCTGCAGCTGCAATTGCAGTTGGGTTTAATAAAATAATACCCAATTTTGGATAAAATTTACCAAATCCCTGTGCATTTGATGCGGTATAAGTATTGATAGTTGCACTTGCTTCAGTTCCCAAATTAGTTGAACCGGAAACTATATTAAATACAGTTCCCGCCTTACCTTCTTTATCAGAAAATTTCTTACCACTATCATCAATTAATGTAATTGTTCTTGTCGAACCGGAAATTGAAAGTGTTAAGTTTCCAGCATCAGCTTGTTGTCTATATCTTGCTCTTGCTAAATTAATAACATAAGCGTGGTCTATTGAATACCCATCTTCAATTGATGATGAATATACTGTAAAGAACTCATCTGCTTCTCCTTCAAAATTATCATTTAATAGTATTCTATACTGAGAATAAATAGCTTTTGTTGGTAATAAAGCGGAATCCGATGTTGTTAATTGTACTGAACCACTACCATATTTGTGTCCATAAGCAATAGCGAACTCAACTGGTGCAGAAGAACCGGTGTTAGAACCAGTCAAATACACATTAATATAATACTTAGATGCATCTGAACCACTATGTCCTGCAATTGTAGATGTAGATCCTGTTGCAATTGCACCATCTAAACTACCACTACCATTACTCCATAAACCTTCAGTTACAACTTCAATTTTATTTGAAATCTTATCAAATTCACCAAACTTCTTAAATATTCCTTGAGATAATACACCACCACTCGCTACACCTAATCTTTCATTAGGAGGTAATGCGTTGTTGATTATGTTTGCAATCGCAGTTGCATCAATAACTCCCGCATTATCAATAAGATATTGGGATAATTGTTGTGTTACTGCTGCTCCTTGTGCTCCTGTAATTTGTGCCATTTTCTATTTTAATTTTTTATGCTACATAGTTTACTGTCACAGGAATAGAAACTGAACCTCCGGTTTCGTTTCCATAAACTGTCAAAGTTGTTACAACTGTTGCAGTAAGTGCAGGGTTAGGAATAAATTCAAAAGTAGCTCCTCTCTTTACATCTGCAGTTGCTGCTATTGAATCACTAACTGAAATCTGTCCAGCCGCAGCAACTCCCAATCCTACTAATGTTCCCGCAGTTTTATCTGCCAATACCGCCGTATAACCAGAGGTTAAATTACCTGCTGGTGAAGTTGTTGGTGTTATAGTAACTTTACCTCTTTGTTGATTGGTAGTAATCGCTGTCATGCTGATTGATACCTGAGGTATTTTTGTTGTTCCTTTTGGTAGTGTTACAAGTTTATATCTAAGAACTTGTGTTTCATCTGGTGATGCTTCTAAAATAGGAATAGCTTTAATCGCAGCATCATAATAAGCAGAACCCTTTGGGTGTGCTGCATCATATAATTGGTAATCAATCTCATCATCACCCAATGCAAATTGAGTAATGTTTAAAGATTGACCCGCTGCTAACTTTTCTCTACCCTTTTTTGTAAGGATTGCATCTACGATGATTTCCGAATTATCTAAGTAAGCCATTTTTTAATGTTTTGGTCTTTTTTAATAATAAATATATAACCTTTTAGTTTTATAACTTTTTTTTAATCAACTTCCAAAATTGGTTCACCAGAACCCCTACCGGAAGCCGCAACTCTTAATCTATTTGGATTAGTTACAAACACTTCAACCGCCGATGTACCATCGATTGTTGTCAATGAAGTTTGCTTTGAACCTTCATAAAAACTATTTTCTAATCCTCTAGAGGTATCTTTGGTATTTCGATAGTGTCCAGATGTATATCCATCAAATATTTCAATTGCAGTCACAATACCTTTACCATAAGGATATACTCCTAATGCTGCCACTATATCAGTATAGAACGAATGTGCAGTTGGGCTTCTAAAAGCGTTGGCCGCTTTTTCATCAAACGGACTTATTAAAACTAATTTCTTTTCATATCTATAAACCAATTCAACTTCAATTTTATCATTAGTTCCTAATTTTTGAGTGTTATATAAAGAAGAAGATACTCCATTAGCGGGAACTCTCTTTGGTACATATCTACCATATCGTATTGTTAATAAGTACGCGTTATACCTTTGTGTTAAAACTAACGTTCCATCATTTCTATAATATGTTCTATCTAACGCTCCCTTTTCTCCAAATAAACCAAACCCTAAACTGAATGGCGAGTCTGAATCATTACCAACTTGTTGATATGAATTTTCTAAATCATATTCACCTAAAATGGAAGGATTTTGTAATCCCGCATCAATAATAATTTCAATTCCTCCCATAGTTGAACCAGAATTGTAAATTATATCCCCGCTAACCATTTCATCACTTATTATAGAATCACTACCAGTAAAATACAAATACGATGATTCCACATTTACCAAATCATCTACACTATAAGAAGATGAATAAAATGGAGTACTACCCTCTAAAATTACATCTGATTCAATATCTAAACTTCCTGTAAAATAAGGAACTTCGGATGTGATATTTTGAGTAGTTGTTAAATCAAATGATGCCGAATAGTATATATTTTCTGCAACAGGTTTGGTTATTTTAATTTTACTTCTATCTAATAAAGAAGGTTCTATCAAAATTCCCTTTGATACATTAGCTCTCGCAGGAATAACCTGTTCTAACATATCAAATAAAGATTTATCAACTGATTTAATTAACTTAATATACTGGTCAAAATCTAAATTTGTTCTTTGGAAATAGTAGTTTCTTAATTCTACTAAATTTGAATACGAATCTTTTCCATATTCATCATCCCAATCTCCTATATAATCACCAATATTTATAGCTCCTAAAGAACGAAGAATATCCAAATTCAATTCTTTTACCGGAGAGAAAAACAATCCCAACCTATTTGAATCAATTGGTGCTCTATCAAAAGCCTTTTTAGTTGCTCTTTGTTTATATGATAATTGCCCTACTAATTCAATATCTTCTAATCTTACCTTATCTTTACCAACAAATCCAATTTGAGGTACTTCAGCGGTAACAAATCTTTCATAACTCTCATATTGGTATGGATATGTATTTGAAGCAGTATAGTTTGAATTTATACTAGCGGTAACCCCTCCCCAATATGATTGTGTTATAGGTGCAACATTTTTAATAGAAGCAGTTAAATAAAGGTTTTTAGGGTATTCAAAATCTAAACGGAATAAAAGGTCATCAGTCGAAGATGATACATGATTACCAAATATTACATCTGGATTTAAAGTATGAGATGCTATCACCGATGATGATAATGCTACATTCCATAATCTAAATTCATCAATAGAGCCAACTAATCCATTTGAACCACTTCCATTTATAAATAATGTAGAATCATAATCCCATGCTGAGCCTGAATAATAAACATTTGTATTACTTAATGCATTAGATGATGATACTTGTAATGTTAAAGATGCACTTTTACTTAATTTGATTCTATCATTAATCGATTCTCTTACATCAATTGTGTATGTATCATATAATAATCCAGATTCGGTTGCAGATGTTTTTTGAACTGTAAGGAATTTAAATTCTCCATCATAGAGAGGTATGTTATTTATACTCACACTACTTGTGTATGAGGATGTTACTTCTAAATCTAGAATATCAACATAAACTCTATCATTTACCAATTCAAAATTAAGGTTTCCAAATAGAGCGCTTCCAGTTGGCTCGATACTAACCTTCCAATAATTACTACCAGAAACTCCTCTTAGTATTTCCGATTCAACTTTATTAGTTGTCTTAAATCTAATTTGAACAGCATCAGGTACCCCATTTATCCAAGGTAATCTAAGATAATCGCTTCCACTTACATTTAAAACTGCACTTCTATCTTCATAAGTAAACTTATTTGTATCAGATGGTGTATTTGAAGGCCCACCAAATTCAATAATTGTTAATAGTGAAGATGGGACACCATAACAAGATAAAATTGCATTTATAGATTTTCTTGTTCCTTTATGTTTTAAAAGGTATGGTAAGTTATTAAGTATTCTTCTCCAAACTTGCTTTCTTGCTTCATCAGGTGTATAAGAAGTTGATACATAGTTTCCAATACTATTTGTATTTGTTGATGAAGAATTGCCATCATTTAATCCAAATGCATAATTCCATAATTGTTTTCCTTCAAATGGGGTTTTAGGATCCCATCCAAAAGATTCCAATAACTCATAAACTAACTTATCAGTAATACCATCTATTGCTTTATTTTCAACCTTCTTAATTCTATTTATGCCATTAATATATGACCAAAGAATATCAAAATGTTGACCTATCATTTCCAAGAAAGTTATGTACTCAAAATTATCTGAGCTTTCTTGAATGTATTGCGGTATATGTCTTACTAAATAATTTTTATTTTCTCTATCATATATTTCAGCATATATTGATTGTGATGTAAAAAAAGAATTTACCGAAGATGTTATAGAGAAATCTTCATACATTTTCTTTTCAAACCCATCAAACCCATTTTTAACTATTTGTATTTTTTCGTTGTAAGATGCACTTGTTAATAATGAATTAGATGAAGTTGATAGTAAGCTAGCTGAATATAAAGTTGTGTTAATTTTATTCTGCCATTCTTCTATTGTACCAATTTTATACTGAAAATTTTCAATTCTTGTTAAAGCTCCTCCAAAATTTACGAAATTATCAAAATTTAGAAAATATTCAGTTCCTACATTACTACCACTTGTATAATCAATTTGTAAATCTTCTAAATTAAATGCACTTTGAGAAATGTATTTATTTACTAATTGAGTAGATGTTAAACTACCACTTGATATAATTTCATCAAAGTATTGTAGACCAGTTTCGTTAATTACATCAGTACCGAAATTTGGTTTAAGTGGAAGGCATTTATCATCGTCTTCATCTGTTATTACAATTGATTCTACTATTGTTGGGATAATTTGTTTACTTATCCAAACTTGCGTATTTAAATCAATATTACCTGGAAGTGGTTCTAATAACTTAACTACAAGTGAACCATAATCTAAATAACCTTTTTTCTTTCTTGTACTACCAGTTTCAGTATCTATCTCAAATTCTGTTTCAACGACCTTACCATCTTTTACAGAGAATGTCAATCTATCCATTCCTGTATTTGTAATAACAAATGATTGATCAGCTGATGACCTTACTTGATAATATAAATGTTTATCATCCTCAAAAATAATTCTATCTTCGTAATCTTTTTTAGTATCTCCTCCAGAAAATAGTTGAGAAAACGTACTCGCTATATCTCTTACAGCAGTACCAGCATCAATTAAAAATTTTGTTCTTTTTACGGTTATTGATACACTCTCTGTTTTGCCAAATATTTTACCACCTATACCATTAAAAAAAGGTCTAAATCCAAATGTTATAAAATAGGTTTCGGCGGTTTCGTTAAAATAATCTTTAAAAGAATTATATAAATCTCTGGCAGCGAAATAAATTTTTCCTTTATTATTCTGAGTATAAATTTCAGTTATTTTGTTTTCTCCCAATAAAATTTCAATACCCTCTGAATTAACACTTTCTAAATCAAATTCAAAGTTAAAATCTAATGGTCTTAAATCTGCTTCAATAATATTTCTATCATAGATAATTTGAGTAACATCTGGTTCACCGTAAGTTTTTTCTGTAATTACATCAATAAAGGTTCTTACCTCATCTCTTTCACCTACCGCATCATTTCCAGCTACGATAGTTAATTCAAATCTCCCTAACGCGTTTGGGTTAGTTAAATTAATTAAAACTTCATTATTTGTTGGATATACTTTTTTTGAACCGATATTATCAACTCCAATTTGATTTGGGAAAAAATATCTAACATACTGAGTTGAATTCGAAACCCCTATTTTTAATAGAAATTCATTACTATATTCAGTATTCCAAACATAGGCTTGATTAATAGATGTAATAAATGATGGGTAATCAGATGTTTGTATTACATCATAACTTTCAACTACAATTTTATAATCCTTATCAATATTTTCAAAATCAAAAGTATTAGAAATAGTTTCATTTACTAATAAATCATTTTCATCATAAATTTTAATACTTTTAATATTGTATAATCCTGCGTTTGATCTTACAATAGATAATTTTGAATTCTTTTGTATATTAACAATTTCCGCATTTTTTACATTAAATCCTCTTTGAATTAATCTGAGAGAGTTACCTTCTCCATTTTTTTCTTTATCTGCAATAACTCTTACTGAATCTTTACCTAATGTATTTTCAATTCGTATTGTTACAAAATCAGTTGATGGAGTTTCAGGAGTTGGTAATTCATTTGTACGCACGATTAATTTTTCAAATGGAACATCTATTTGAAAATTAATCTGATTAGTAGGTGGTATAAAATATTCTCTCCTTTCCATTAATTATAAATACTTTTTTATAGTATATTTTGAATTACAACCTGATCTTGCATAAAATCTTGATTATTATATGGTCTATCTAAAGTGTTAGCCACATCTCTTTGATTGACAACTCTCCCTCCACCTCCAACAGTGCTACCGCCTCCTGTGAAAACTGGTTCAGTCGAAGGCCTGATTACTACTGACTCACCTCTTTCTATTTCTTTTATAATAACATCATTTTCTTGATTAACTCTACATTGAATTACATATTCTTTTTTTGGTTTAACGTTATTACCGATAAATGTAATTTTTGTTGGATTAAGAATCTGATAATCAAAAAATTTCAATGTAACTTTTCCGTTAGTTGATGTACTATCTACCCAATCCGCATCATTTATTAACACCTTAACTTGCACCGGAACACCACCTTCCTCTAAAAAAGTATTAAATGTAATATTTACCTCTCTGGCTTGCGATACGGGTGTGTAATTATCGTTACCCGCGGGTCTCCATTCGTTGCCTATCCACGTATATCTTTCCCCCAACTCATTTGTGAATTGTTGTCCAGTATAGTATCCATTTCTATTAGGTATTGGCATCTTTTATTAATTTGCTTGTTCTCTATTATTTTGCTCAAAACTTCTTATATAATCTTCATTAGAAAGTCTTTCGTTTACAATACCACCACCTCCTCTTATAGGTTCTCCACCAGTATTAATAGATGGAGCAGGCTGTGAATATGGTGATTCATAAGGTACTTCAAATCTAGTCCCTCTACCTCCTTCATTAAGATACATCATTTCTTCCTGCAATCTTCTTAATCGATTTCTTTGAATTGCATCATCGGTTGTTTCTGGTTCAACTATTACTGATATTGGCTCCTGAATCGGGTCTTTTAATATAGGTACTTCAATCACAGGTGGTCTATCAGTTTCTATTATAGTAGGTATTACCGCCTTTTGAGTGGTAAACTTTTTTGAAATTTCTTCAGTAGTCGGTGGGTTTGTTATGTATTTTTGATAAGATGGATTAGTTTGAGTTTGATCAGATTTAAGAGTTTGAATTAAATCTTGTAATTTATCAATACTTTGTTGTGTAATATTATCTAATCTTACATCATCTGCCAAAGTTCTTTTCGGTAAATGATATCTTACAGATTCTTCAAATTTATCATTTAATAATTTAATAACATCTGATTTATTGTAATAAGTAAAATCTACATCATCTCCTAAACTTCTACCAAATGCCTCACTTCCAATTACAGAATTTTTATGTAGTAAAGTGTATCTTACTGCAATTTTCATAGATTCCAACACCTTTGAAAAAAATATCTCAAAAGAACCTATTCCAAATTCATTACCTAACTGATTAATATAATTTTCGTTTTTTATTTTTCTAAATGTATTTAATAAATCTGATGGAGTTAATCTGTTGATTATTTCATCTATTTCAGAATAAACTTCATCTCCACTAAACTTATTTAAAACAAAACTGTTGTAGGCCTGATTAAGGTCTATTTTAGTATCTATATCAATATTAGATGTTTCATCAAAATTATCATAAGGTAATAATCGTAATTCTAATCTAGTTGGAGAAATTTCATGTATCCACATTTTATCTTTCTCAACCGAACTACCAACTCTATCATTAACAAAATTTAATTGTACTCTAAATACACCTATATTAAATCCAGCTTCCTTTATTAATCTTTTTATATCAATTAAAAATCCACCCCCGTCTAATACTTTATCTAAATAGTTTTCACTTCTTATTAAGTACTCATTAATTTCTTCACCTTTAATATATCGTATATTACCATAATCTCTTTGTTCTAATAAATTATTAGATGAATCATATAAAATAAATTCTAAAACATCATTTACACCAATATTAAAAGGAGTTGCTTTAAATCCTTGATTTATTAATGCTAAATCAATTGGATTTAATTCAGTAGTAAGAGATGTTCCCTTATTTAGTACTTCTTCAATATTTTTAAAATTTTCTAATGCCATTTTAATTTATTTTATCCCCATTGATTTCCTCTTTGTTTTTGCACCGCAGTTGATATTGATACGGTTCCATTAGCTGATTTAAATTCTAATGTTCCTGTATATTCTTTATCTCCTGTAAAACCGAATCCGGCAGATGGTGCAAAATCATCAACCTTTCCAGCATTATGAGTAAAAGAAATTGTTTTCTTTTCTTGTGGTTGGACAGTTACAGAGAAAGGGCCATTTAAAAAACTAATACCCTTTTCACTTATTGAAACATTTTGCACTTCTAATGAAAAATTATATATTTCAACTTCAGGCCCATTAATCCACCTACCATTCCCATCATCTTTTGCTCTAGCTCTATAAGTTAAATCATTGTATCTTTGATCTCCTTTGTTTATCACCCTTACTGTTATATCAGCGCCTGCTTTAGCTCCTTCTGCTAATCTAGCATTTTTACCATTTAATTGGTCGGTTAAACTATCCACTTGCTTTTTAAGAGATTCAATAGTTGCATTTTGACCTTCATTTCTGGCTTTTAGCGATGCATTTTCTATACCTTCTAATGTCATTCTTTGAATATTACTTTGAAGTTGGTCGGTAATAATTGCAAACTGAGTTCTTAAACTTTCAGCGTTAGCTTCAGCGGTTATTCTTAGCAATCTTTCACTATCCAATTCAATATCCAATGATGCGGATACCGATATTAATCTAGCTACTTCAGTTTCTAATTGTGATATTTGAAGTGATTGAGAAGCAATAGTTTCCCTTGCTAATTCCAAAGAACGGGTTACTTCATTATATACTGGCCTAGGTATTAAATCTAATTCTAATTCAGGAGAAGATGGTATTAATTCAAATACATTTACATCGATGGCTTTTTTTAACTCATCCGTATTGTAAACTCTTTTTTTAGATGGAGCATATACAAATCCTGTTTTATCCTCATCTAACGATGTCTCAAAATACACATTCTCTCTATCTCTTGCGACGAGAGAACCACTCATTTGTAAATCTTTTTTAATCAACTCGAACTCCATTGCTTCTTATTTCAAATGTTAAATCATCTTCAAAATAATCTTCGAATCCATTTCTTTCTATCAAAAATAAGAGTTTATATACTCTATTTTTTGGGAAATTAGTTGTATCAAATACTATATAATTTCCTTCTGAATTACAGTTTATTTTACTATAAGTAGAAAAATCTATAATTTTCTTCTTTGTAATTTCATCTCTGATAGCATAATAAGAACTCGTTGGAAGATATTTTACATCTAAATAAGAGAATGAGTTGGAAAAGGTTTTAAGGGGATATTGTTCTCTACCTATTATTTTTATTTTTACTCTCCCATCTTCATAGTAAGCGGGCTTTAATTCTTTACTTTTTACAATAATTGATGAAGCTGTTAATGGAGCCAACGAACCAGTTGAAAAACTTCCACTTGTATCATCCCAGCTTAATTTTAAAAGGGGTTGATTGATAGTATTGGTTTCCTTTGAATAAAAGTTCATAATACCATAATCAAATGATGAAGATTCAATTGATTCTGAATGTTTTAATACCAATCCATAATTACCTGATGATGTCCAATAATTGTATATTGATTTAACATTCATATCCACATCTAAACTTTGATATGTAAAATCCTGTGAGCCACTAATCGAACCTGATACTAATATATAAGGTTGAGTATTCCAAGTTATTCCATCGTTTGTGGAAGGAGTATAATGAAATGTTCCTATACCCATATTCCAACTAGAAGTTAATGGATATGCAAAAAGTGAAAAACTAATTGGCATTTCCTCTGCCTCAGTAAGTTTTAGGTGTAAAGTTGCTGCTGATGCTGTTACATAAGTAGGAACGTTATTTAAATCAAAGTGTAAGAATGCTCTAGAATCGTCTTTTTCTGCAAAACGAGAGTAGTGTTTAGATACAGTTAGTATTTCATCTAAACCAGTGTTCTTTGTTTTATATAAAGTATATACCGTTGCATCCTTTGATGCCGTTATAAAATGTATCATTATACAGCTCTTCCTTTTATATCTTTATCAGGAAACTTAACTTCAAAGATAGATGGATCCAGTGAAGGATAAATTATCTTATTCTTTGTAGCACCTTTAATATCATAACTATTTCTGGCATAAGCTCCACCACATTTATTTACAATTTCAACTTTTTGTATTGAAGCAACTCCTTCTACCATTGCTAACGATAACTCAATATCCGATAGATTAATAGTTTGATTAAATTGCCAATTTTCTATTGCAAAAACTGATTTTAATTCATCAATACATCTTAAAACAACTTCTCTACTATTATAGTTTTTATATACAGTAATATCAAAATTGATTCCTATGTTTATTATAAATCCATCAATTATATTAACACCGTCGGTAAGGATTCTAAATTCATTTAGGTATGTCTTTAAGTTTTCTTTTACAGCCCTATTTAATGTTGTAAGTTTACCATTCGAATCATATCCTAATGTATATAAATTAATTGCAAATGGATTTACTAATTCTGCAGATTGTGTGGTTTTTTGAACAAAATCTCTTACATTTTGTTTTATTTCATTTGTAGTTGGTAATTTTCCACCTTTAGCTAATGAAGAGTTTACAATACTTCTTACAATCTCAGCAAATTCTGTTACATTATCAGTTGAATTTAAAACCGATTGTGGAGAATTTGCGTTCAGAGAATTATCTCCTATTGCAAAAATCTTTGAAATCGAACCATATTTGGTTGGCATTGAAAGTGCTCTAATTTGATAATCTCTTGCAGTAACTGCTCTATTTTGAGATGCGTAATTTGCTAATGCACTTTCTCTAATTTCATCTATTGTATCAAATCCTCTTCCACCTTTTGCAGGTATTTCATTTTCAACTGCTACTGAACTTTTTGAAAAATTATAAACCGTCAAATCAATATCAGTAAAAGTATCTATTAAATCATCATTATAAACAATATTTGTAATTGTAGTTAAATCTCCTTGTGAAACATTAGATGATACACCACCACCTGTCAAATATTTTACAGTTAATTTACTATTTGCAGAAGGTGATTGACCATAACTTTTAGTTTTCAAAAAGTTTGTTGGGTCATAAGATTCTGCAATTCTATCTATTGAATTATTTAATCCTAAACCAACATTTTTAAGGTTTGGGATAATCAATTCATCTGATAATGAATTGTCACCCCCACCAAAATGTATTGATGTAGTGAAATCATAATTTGTTTTAACTACAAACCTTCTTGAGGTTTTTAATAACTTTAGTAAATAAGGAACACTTGAAGCAAATTGATATAAATCAGGATCATTTTGTTCTACATTTGGATAATCAATATAAATTGTTTCCTGTGCCAGATATGGAACTTCATACCATTTATTACCATTATCATCTACTATACTTTCTACTGAAATAACATTAGTTTCAGCTAAATCAATTTTTTGGAAAGCTTCTGATACAGTAAATGTTTTTTCCAAAGTGTTTTCATTTGCTGAAATTGCTTGAATCTTTTTCTTAACTAAAAAATAATCTGGTATATTTGTAATTTGTGTTGTACTATAAACACTCACCTCTCTATCAGTTGCATCATTAAAATCCAATATTTCACTAGTTCTAAAAGTAATTTGATTATTTGAAGTACTACGAACTTGCAATCCAGGTTCAATTCTCAGTAAATACTTTGTATCTAATTCTCCATTAGAAGTTGCTTTACATAATTGATAGACAGATAAAGTCGTTATAGCTGGTGATGTTGATTTAGGCTTATACCCCAATAAATTTGCTAATGCAAAAATATTTTTTTCCTCACTTGCATACTGAATAAGGCTTTCTTTTAATGTAGAATCAGTATAATATCCCAAAACATCTCCTATGTAAGAAGCCATTTCTATAAACATCATACCAGGCGATGCTTCATTAAAATCATTATATGATGATGGAAAATAGGTTTTTGCATATTCTATAAGGTTTTCTCTAAAAGATTGAAAATCTTTACCCAAATAGTTTATATCTCTACTATTTCTTCCTATTTTCTTATTTGTTACTTTGAATGCCATTATTCTACTACATTAAATGTTACCGTCTCTAAATTTTGTTGTCCCGAAACCCTAAATGATATTGAAACATTAAAATTATATCTATCTCTATCCGAATTTGATTGGTCAAGTATAATTTCTTCTATTGAAATAAATGGCATCCATCTAGCAATTGATTCTTCTATTGAGTTTTGTACTTTTATTTCTAAATCATCAGTATTTTGTTCAAATAATGCTTCATATAAAGCTGTCCCAAAGTTAGGATGCATCAATCTTTCTCTTCTTTTGGTGAGAAGTAAGTTTTTAATATTTGATTTTATCTGGTCAATAGTTTGATATGATTGGGCAAAATATCCATTATTACCTCTTTGAAAGGGTAGAGTTACTCCAATAGCTATTCTATCTTGTTCAGGAAGGTCTTTAACTAATTTAGGCCCAATAACTATCGCCATCTATTATCTATTTTTATCTTTACTTGCTTTCAAAACCGCTGCACTTCTTGCAATTGCTTTATCTAATATATCATTTCCAGTAACTGGCATTGAATTTTGAGAAGGGCTACCAAAACCTGCTCTCGCATCACCATATCCAATCATATCAGGTGTAATTGTTCCCCACTCACCATCAGTTCTACTAAAATTAGGTCTTACTGCAGTTTCGTTTAGAATTTGATTTAAGGTAGGGTTTTTTGTGTATTGTTTTTGTTCAATTTCCCTATCTTCTTGTAATGCAGCCAAAGCTCTATCAAATGGGTTTTCAATTTTTCTTTCGGAAATAGGTTGCTTAACACTTGATTTTTTAAGTTCAGCAAGTATTTCCTTCCTTACCTCTTCTTTAATAATCGAAGTTTGTTTCTTTACCTCCTCTTTCACTACGATTTGAATCGCCTTAAAAAGTTTTTCAGTATTCATATTTCTTTCGTTATGTTAATAAATATTTAAGTCTTTGTTTTTATGTTATGATAAGTATAATTGGGCTTCTTCCTTCCTTCTTCTAACTAATCCTGGTAAAACTTCACCCCCTGCTTTAATCGGTGCAGAAGAAATAGCCTGAGCGGTTAGAGTATCATCTTTTGCCATAACAGCAGTATAATGACTTTTATATAAACTTCCTGCGTTATATGCCAAACTAATTAAAGCTGCTTTTTGAGTATCTCTTAATTCATTCCATCTTTCTATTGGTATTCTATTATCTTCATTTCCAACCACTCTTTTATAAAATCTTTCCGCTATATCCAATTTTAACATAGCTAATGCACGAGGTTTATCAACACTATCACCATATTCCACCGTCTTTATCCTACCATCAGGTAGAAAAAATCTATCAGTTCCATATCCTAATCTTGGCCTTCCATAATCGTTTGCAGCAACTGAAATACCACTTCCTGGAGGAGTTTCTTTAAATCCTTCATTTCTTGAAATAAATTGAGTTGCTATTTCAATCCACCCCTGAGTTAAATCATATTTTGATAAATCTGGAGTGAATGCTTCTCCAATTCCAGCCGCAGAACCAGAAACAGATGGTAATGCACTTGTAATAGCATCTGCCGCAGCCTGCAATTGTTGTCTTAAAGTTTCAGGATCGGTTAGATTATTAAATTTATCTTTTAATTTTTTAATTGCCTCTTCGTCTGCAAAGTACTTAGAAGGGTCTATTCCATTTAATTCAGAATTACCAGTCATTGAATAACCACTCCAACTAGTAAATCCTAATCCCATAACAGGGCCTGGAAATAATGCAGTTGTAACTATTATACCTGAAACAGTAGTTAAATGTAAATTCGCTAATAAAATAAATTTATCAATGAATTCATCTACATTATCTAATCCATTATAAATAAATGGATAACTTATTTGTTGTCCTGGATTTGTTACTAAAACTTGAGTAACAGGTGGTATATTTGCAGTTGCACCAGGAACTGGAATTAAGGGTGGGTATAATGGAGATAACGATGCTCCACCCCAATATACAATTAAAGCATTTCCAAATGCATCAAAAAGTGGTAATTGTTCAATTGAGTTAGACTGTTGAGTGAGATAGATTTTAAGTAGATTCTCAAATAATTCTTTTCCTCCGGTAAGAACAGGATTTTTATTCATTATATCACCCGCTGGTGGCATTTTTATAACAGCATCATAAGAGGTTGCAATCGCCTTTGCTACATCATCTAAAGTAGATGGAGGAGATTCCATTACTAATTTTACCTGTTGTTTAAATAGTTGCCACATTACATTTGAATTTTTACCCTATTTGATAATAAGTCAGATATTTTTTTTCCTATGGCTTTTATTCTTTCTTCATTCTCAGGATTCATTCCAGAAACTGGGCCGGATGGTGTTAATAATCCCCCAATTCTTAAATCTAATAATTCTTTAATAATACCACCTAAAATTTCTACTAATAATGTACCATCTACCGCCGGTTTTAAGTTTTTATTACCTAAATTTATAGTTCCGGTATCACCAATGTATAAAGTAATTTCTTTATCAAAAGATTGAATGTCTATATTACCTTTTGAATTTATATTAATACCTAATTCAGAATCAACTGAAAATATACCATCGCTAATAACTCCATAGTGACCTTTACTCCAAAATATCATTTCATTTTTTCTAGATGAAAAAACTAATCTATCTGAAGTTATAAAGCACTGCTCTCCATCATAGTTCGAAGGATATGCCTCAAATCCCTTATCATCTTTAGTCCCAATATAAATTATTTTAGATGATTTATCTGGTCTATTTTTAAAGTTAGAACCACCTAATAGGTCAGGTGTTCCTGGAATAAAATTAATTTTATCGGCTCCACTACTCATTAAAATTGTAGAACCATCTCTATTCAAATCCTCTTCTATGGCAGTTGATACTGGTGTAGATTCAAATTTTGCTGCCTCTTTATTTCTAATTATTACTTTTGGGTTAAAATCATTTTTTCCATTATTATACCCACTTAATCTTATACTTTGTCCAAATTTTGATTGTATTATGGTATCCCCCTCAAATAACTTTAATCTGTGAATTTTTTTATCCTTAAAGTATGAACCTAATTTATCACCAATTGATTTCAATGCATCAATAAATCCTCCACCTGTTTTATAGCTAGTAGGATTTATTACAGTTCCTGGTGCGGAAGTTTTTGGTGCAGTTGGAAGTGCACCATTATTTGGGTTTGCATTAAGATTTAACCTCCTATATGTTGGAATTGATCCATTATAAAAAATATCAACAACTTCATTTTCTAATGGTAAATCGACTATCAAATCATTATAAGGGTACGCCATCATACGATTACCCTTATTCTTTCCAACAGTATCTACTTCTATTGTTCCAGGGGAAATAGTTTTTCCATTTGAATCAGTTTCAAAATCAAAATACACTTTCTTTACAATACCCAGAACTGCAAAATTATCCTGAGTTAAGGTTTTGTTTTCAAAATGAGGTGTATTATATTCCCCTTTTAATTGAAATAATCCCATTTTATTTGCGAGTTTCTAATTTACTTTGTATTTCTTGTAACTCTAATTCAATATCATCAACTTTATCCTTAGTTTGTTTTTCCATTTCATCTGCAACACTTCTTACCTCATCTAACAATTGAGCTCTTTCAGCCTCAGATAAGAAACCATCATCAGATGGGCCTTTTGATTCGGCTGCAATTATTCTCTGTGCAATAGTAGCCAATCTCAATAGTAAATCATCATTCTCTACTGAAAACTTAACCAAATCTTTTATAACTGGCCCTATTTCAGCTATATCACCTGCGTGTCTAATAGATTTTTTAAATTCTTCTATTAAATCTGCAATTTTTTGTTTTTTATTTCTCTGATTAGAATATATTTCCTGAAACAAGTCTGATAACTTTTTTTCACCAAATAATACAAAATCAGTTGCCTGTTGTTTTCCCATAAAATTAATTTCTCAAATATAAATACCTAAAATCACAATATCTAAATATCACTAGCCAAAATGTGTCTACAATTCTGAATTTCTCTTTCTCTTACCTCTAATAACATCCCATTTTTATCTAGATATTCATCGGATAAAATATATTTATATATATTTTCAATATCTAAATTTTTATAATATAGGTATTGGTTATAGTTGTGCTCTATTCTTTTTTGAATTTCTTCTGATTTTATTAATTCTTTTATATCAATTGATTTCATTTTAGAAAAATTTTCAATGACATCAACGTATTTTTTTATAGTTAATTCTCTATTATTAACATCAATTTTAAAATCAAATAAATCATTAAACAATACAAATCCCAAATCTTCAATAATTCTTATTTGTTCTTCGGATGAAATTAATAATAAAAAAGGAATTTTGTGACAAAAGTTTCTTAATGTTTTTTCTGTCAAATGAGAATTAACCCCATCTGCATCCATATCAAAATCAGAAAAAGTTTCTATTGTAAAATTAAAAAATGAATTCTTATAAACTGATTGAAAATTTTTATCCGATTTTACTGATGTGTGATAAAAAACATCAGTATGATCGTGACTTCGTAAAACATTTATGCTATCCTTAATGTTTTCATATAATTCAATATTTCTATCACCATAATGAAAATCCCCGTTTGCAGAAACATAAGATTGGTTAAAATTTATTTTTCTATTTAAAACTTCGTTTATCACCAATGCACGAGGAGTTCTTAATGTATTGTTAATAAAACAAAATTTTAAAAATCTTTCATCAAAATTTATAAACCCAGTATCTAATTGAGATTTTACGATATGATCTGTTATGGATAACCCTTTATGCAAACAATTAAATTTATCTAAAAAATGGTTGGTTGAATGAAATAATATGTTTTTTGATTCTATACCAGATTCAATACATGCTTTATAAAAAAATTGAGCGTTTCCTAATGATATTGGTTCGGTAAAATTATAAAAAATTATTTTCTTTTTTCTTAATAAAGGCTCCTCTACTATTCTTAAAAAGAAGTTTTTATATGCAGTAGCAGAAACATAAAGAAAATCTGCTTCTAAATCGGTTTCAACAACTTCAAAAAAATTTTTATTTTTTAAATGAGACCAATTTATAAACTCAACTCTTAGATCATACAAATATAATTTTACCATTTTACATTACTTATAAAATTAAACAATTCATCTGCAATTAATTTATACCCTTTAATGTTCGGGTGCTGAGTGCTTCTAGTATCCCAATTATCACCGTATTCCCAAAATGAATTATCAGTTCTTTTAATTAACCAATCTCTAAATGTAATGTTCATACAACCCCAATATCTATCTTTATTAATTAAATGGGTTTTATCAAATTCCGAATGAATACCTAAAAACATATCCTCAATTCCATCACATAATATGTAATTTATCTTATAATGTGCAAAAAATTGTTGAAGAAAAATAATATAATTCTGATTAATTATAGAATAATACAAATCCGTATGCAGGTTACTTAACCAAAATTTTTTATAATCCTCCATAAAAAAATCATAATACCTATTTTCAGTTTGAGTTGATGTAAAGAATCTTTCAGGTGTATCCATTAAATGTTTAGTACTCCAACTTAACCATTCTCCTTTAGGCCCATGAGGCATATAAGGGAGATAATCTCTTAGCGATGAACTCCACATTACAACTACTAAATCATTTTTAGTGGTTATCCCATTTTTTACATCATCTACGATTTGATTAAAAATTTTGTTATTAGGATTACCACTAATCCCATTATTTTCAAATGATAAATTCAAACTTTGGCCTAAAAATTTAACCCAACTGTTTTCTTTTTGGTATGCCATCTTTTCGTGTTTAGAGAGGGTGTCTTCGATTTCTCTATTACAACCCTCTCCAATAGTCCAACTATCACCGTATGCAACTAATCTTTTCATTTCTTTTTAATAAGATAGTTTTGTAAAACCAAAATATCCAATCCGATATCTATAAACGTTTTAATCGCAGTTTCAGGATTCATAATCATAGTTTGGTCTTTAATATTAAATGATGTATTCAATACAATTGGAAACCCATTTTTCTTTTCCAATGAATCAAGTAATTTATATACTCTATCACATTGGTCTTTTCTCAATGTTTGTATTCTTGCAGTACCATCAATGTGAGTAATTGCAGGAAGTTTAGTTCTGAATTCTTTTCTCACCGATACAATTTGATTCATATACGGTACCTCCTTATCCCATTCAAAATAAAGGTTTTTAGCTTCATCTTTTACTATTGGAGCAAAAGGCCTGAATCCTTCTCTTTTCTTTACAATTTGATTTATCCTATTTTTCATTGTAGGATTTTTTGGGTCAGCAAAAATAGAACGATGACCCAATGCTCTAGCTCCCAACTCCAATCTACCTTCAAACCAAGCAACCACTTTTCCATTTGAAATTTCAGTTGATACCAAATCAATAATTTCTTCATCAGATAGTTTTTTGTATATTAATTTATTATTGTAATTTTTTAATATTTGTGAAATATATTCGTTTGAAAATTTAGGGCCTAAGTATGGATTAGTATTATCTAATCTTTTATCGACTTCTCCCCTATAATATGATATTAAACATGCTCCGATTGAAGAACCTGAATCAGATGGAGAAGGTGGTATCCATACATTTTTAAATCCGGTCTTTTTACTAATTTTCCCATTAGCCGTTCCATTGTATGCACACCCTCCACTTAAAACTAAATTATCACATTTTGTTAATTTATGTAATTGTTTTAATAATCTAAAAAAGTACATCTCATAAATGAATTGTACTGATGCTGCTAAATCCTTATGTTGTTGAGTTAATTCTTCGTTTGGTAATCTAGGTAATAACCCTAAATGAGATGAGAGTTCTGATGTAAACATCACTTCATCACTTTTATCGTAATTGAACATTCTCATATTCAATTTATAAATTCCTTTTTTTGATGGATAAATAATATCTCTAAATTTATCAATAAAAGTTTTTGGATTTCCATAAGGAGCTAACCCCATTACCTTATATTCACCTTCATTTGGTTTAAATCCTAAAAATGCGGTAAAGGTTGAATAGAACATTCCTAATGAATGGGGAAATGTAGTTGTTTCTAATTTTTCCCAATTATTATTTTCTGCTTTAGCTAAAACAGTCGTTTCCCATTCTCCTACACCATCTACACTTAATACAGCCGCTTCTTCGAATGGAGATGTAAGATATGAATAACCTATATGAGAATCATGATGAGATGTAAATTTAATTTCCGCATTGGAAAACATCCATCTTAATTTTCTTTTCAAATCTAAAAATTGCTTTACACCTTTTACTGCAAATTTAAATGCATCTTTTATCTGAAAATTATTTAAACATGTTGTAACAATTCGATGTGTTTTAATTAATGGCTTTTCATAAAAACATACTTCATCAATATCCTCAAAACTAATCTTAGATTCATTCATTATCCAATGAATTGCCTTATCTGGAAACGAACTATCATGTTTTATACCACTAAACCTTTCTTCTTCTGCTGCTAATAATACCTTACCATCTTTTACTAAGGAAACTGAACTATCGTGGTAAAAGCAACTTATTCCTAAACTAACCATATTAAAAAAATGTATCTTCTTCTATTTCGATATCTCCTGTATTTAAAAATTCTTCTAATATTTTATCTTGATGAACTTTCATTATCGAAATAACTTTTGTTATGTAATGTGTTTTATGCCCCGTCATTTCTCTTATTAGGAGATAAAGGCTTTTTTTGTTAAAATTTTCAATGTAATCAACCCGTCTAAACAATTCCAATATAGCATCTGCAATCTGAATATCTCTTTTCTTATCAAAAACTGAATTTAATTTTTTATCCCAATATTCTAACATCATATTTCTAAATTCAACATGATTAGAATCAGTTTCTAATGCAACAGTATCTTCGGCAGGATTCCAGCTTTCAGGCATTGCTGAAATCAAATCGTTTTGTTTGTATCTTTTATAGTTTGAATTATTAAGAAGAATGAGATGGTTTAAAGCCATTCTAGTAAAATATGAAAATGCCTTACCCTTGCCTTCCTGAAACATGTGAATTTTGGAAATCATTTGAGATACTACTTCTCTTTTAACATCAGATGGCCCATCATCAAAATAAGAAAATTTATATGTGTTTAAAACATTTTCTGCTATTTTTTCAAAAGGGTATTTAATTTTATCTACATAAAGTTGATTTCTTTCTCTTAAACTTGCTGATTTATTATATGCAATTATTGCTTCTTCAGTTTCAAGAGTAAAGTACATTTTACTCTTTGGAGTTTTTGGTTTTCTAGGCATATTATTCTATAATATTTTCAAATGATTCTATCTCTTCTTTAATTTGAGTAAATACACTTCCGACATCATCATCTTTTTCAAATAATTCTTTACTATCTATTTCCCTTATAGTTTTTAATAATTTTAAATAACTTTCTCTTCTACTTAATATAAAATTTTCATAATATTCTAACTTTTTTAGAATATTGTATATTCCATATAATAAAACAATAATTATTAAACTCAATAATATTATTATAAAAATTCCCATAATGTTTTATGCTTCTCCAGGTTTTCCAAAATATGGATAAGATTCCATCATAGATTCGGAGTTTAGTTCCGATTCTCTCTGTCTCCTCTTTTCCTCTATTTTAAATTTTGTATTAATAATATCAATTTTACCGGTCATCATTTCTAATAAATCTTCATTAGCTATAATATTTTTTTCTAAAATAACATCGGTTATAGATGATATTAAAATTTCAGCTTCAATTAATCTTTTAGATAAATTATTAATTGCGATAGTTTGATTATCTAAAATTTTTAATAAATTTGTTAAATCTGTTTGTGTTAGTTCCATTTTGATTACATTACAACATACCCTTTATCGGTAAATTTTTGAATATGTTTGTATTTTATTTGTTCAATCATTCCATCTGGAGATTTAACCATAATGAGCTGATTTCTTTCATAACTTATATCCTTTTTTATAGGTTGGTTTATATTTTTTTCCGCAATAGTGATTCCATCTAAAAGGTCAATCATTTGTTGTGCATATATACACTCATTTAATCCCTCTTTGTTTTCTTGCAAATCACCTTCAAAAATAACTGTACCAAGATTGTCACATTCAACTTGTAATTTAGAAGCTCTATTTACATAACGATACTTTCTTTGAGTATCAAATTCAGAAACCTCTTGTGAAAGAATTGTATCACCCGAATATCCAGTTATTTTAGGATTAATTAACATAATAGGTGTTTCTGAATTGATGTAGAATGCTCTAAATGGTACTCCTAATGATTGAGTTGATGCTGCATACAAATTGTTTCTTTTACAATGAGATGCTAATTTTTTTCTTAAATTTTCTTCATCACTTTGATTGAATGATGTAGATTCTAATTTTTTTATTTTCATATTTTATTCCAATTATAACAAATGTAATAATAATTTTTAATATTTCAAACTATTCTTTTGTTTTTTTATGAGTAATCCAATAATTTACAGCATTTTGGTCATTAATCCAATTTTTGGTATTATCCCAATCAAATTCAGGTCTTGCGTAATAAGGAAGTTTTCCTTCTTTGTTCATAATTGAACCTGCATAACTAAATTTATCAATTACTCCATCACCATTTGTATCCCATCCATCTACACTACCATCGCCATCAATATCAACTGCCCTTGTTGAAAAATCTTGTATCAAATTATCTAAATTTATAGATTCATCGACTTTTTTTTTAAATCATCCTCATATCTTTCTTTTGCTTCAATGAGTGCATCAACTGGTTGTTGTGAATTTTCTACTATATTTTGATTTTCTTCAGATTTTGTTAAATTTTTTCCACTATCTTCGGTATTTTGTTGAATATTTTCCACTAAATCCTCTTTTTTATCACCATATACTTCATATAAACCTAATTTTTGGTCATTTTCCATCATTTCTATCAGAGTTTCTTTTTGCTTACGTTTTTTATCGGAAATTAATCCGTTAAAAGCGATAATAAGTGCTACTGCTAACGGGTCAAACACAAAAACGATAATAAAAATGAAAAATTTAACAACATTGTTGAGTGAAACATTGAAAGCTTCTGCTACAAATCGAAATCCACCAACTTCTCTTTCTAAATCTATATTTTTGTTCTTAATATTGTTGATAGAATCTAATGCAACATTATTCTGAATAGTTAATTCATCTATTCTTTTTGATATTTTTGATATTTCACTATCCGCATTACGAACCATTTGAGAAAGACGTGATGTTGAACCATTTCTTTCAACAACTTTAGAAATGTTAGCCTCTTGTGAGTTACGAATGTTTTGCTGATTGGTTAATTGAGTTGTATATCTTTCAATCTCTTTATCGTTTTTATCAATTTGTGTTTGATAAACTGCGATATCTCTCTCAATTTTTTGTAATTCTAAATTTTGTTGTTGAAAAGCATTGGAAAGGTATCCAAAAATACCCGCAGATGTAATTAACATCAGTATTCCAACAGAAATTGTAAGATACCATTTGTTAAATCCATGTATGGAATCCCACATCTGCTTCAAATAAGTGGCAGCAACTAACTTAGCAAGTTCTAATGAACCCGCCATTATCATTACGGATAAAGATGCTCCAGCAAATAATACTCCTAAACCGGTAACTGAAAAATAAGCTGCACAACCTGCTACTAAAATTGCTGAAAATCCTACTAAGATTTTTAACCAATTCATTAATTACCCTAAATCTACTAGGTCGTTGTTTGTTTGTACTAAATTTGCAACTTCCTCTAATAATCTAATTGCTTCCTGATTATTAGCAGGTCTTGCTCCCTTCATCATATCCAACACGATTCTGATTCTTTGTTTGATTGCTTCGTTGTTGTCTTGAATTCTCTGTCTAAACTTTGCCATAAAAATTTGTTTGTTTGTATAAATATATATCAATAAAAAAGGGAAGATAAAAATCTTCCCTTTACAAAGGTAGTAATAAAAATTCAATTAACCAACTTTAAGTGTTAGTTTTTTAGGTTTAGATTCCTCTTTTCTCTCTACGATAAAAGTAAGGATACCATTTTTAATTTCTGCTTTAGCGCTTCTACCATCTAAATCTTTACCTAATGTAATTCTTTCATCGATATTAGCAACTAATTCAGTAAATGGTGTTTTATCTTCACCCTTTTTTGCTTTTACTTCTATTTTGTCTTCGTAACAATTAATCTCAATGTTTTTCGGATCGTGCCCTAAAACTGATAATGCAATAAATGCTTTATCATCCTTTACCTCAACTGCAAACTTTGAAGGTACATAGGTTTTTGAGTAAGTTTCCCATATAGGGGTACGGTCTGCAACCATTAATTTGTCAATAAATCTGTCGAAATCTGAATAGAACATAGTTTTAAGTTTTTAAGTTTCACTATATTATTCAATTTATATACCATACCCCTTTTTGTTACAAAATACTGACAATTTTACTATCACTTTGTAACAAATCGGAAAATATGTCATTAAAATGCTTTTAATCCCTGCTGTCTTTCTATTACTGTACTCATGTGGTCAGCCCAATGAAGAATATACTGAATAGTATAACGAAGGTATTTTGAAGTATCGTAAACTTTGTAATATTTTTCATTATCATCATCGTAAACTCCATCTGTTAGTTTAATTCCAAACCATTCTTTATCAGAATAAGTGATACCATATTGATTTAATGTAAAAAATCCTCTATCTGTAATAGCCATATAGGGAATAGCTTCGTTTCTTTTAAAATATTCCCCTCTATTCTTAATGTGCCAATCTGAATCGTTAGCTATGTAGTGTAATTCACCCTTTGTACCCAACTTACCTAAATCATGATGTAAAGCTGAGAAAATTAATTCTTCATCAGTAAAATCCACCTCTCCGCCACATTCTATAAAAAGGTTTTTCATTTTTAGAGAATTTTTACACACATTAAACACGTGATCAATATACCCACCTTCGTATGCGTAGTGGAAATTCTTATTACCACTCGCAGGTGATAACATTAGGTTAGGCCCTAATTCTTCCATCGAATACATTTTCAAAAGTTTTTCTTTTCTTTCTCCTGTAATGTACTTATCTATTATTCCTAAGAATTTTCGATAGTTACTTTCTAACTCTTCATTTGTGTGTTTATTCATTTCTTTTATTTTTTATGTTTATTAATTCTTGTTAAGTCTATAATATAAAAGGATACCCCAAATATACGAAAAATTTTCCAATTTTCCAACTATTTTTACCAAAACTTTTCAGATTTTTTTTCTTCGTATTTTTCAAACTCATCTGGGATTGTAATTTCCTCTTTGTTTTTTAGGTATTGCGCCTTCGTTAGCACTTCGTTCTCACACTCAACTATGGTTTTACCTATCCTCAACTCTAACTCTCTATAATTCACCCCTATCCACCCCCAAAACGATTCTCCTCCTATGTATCTAATACCATCTTTTATGAAATCATGTGAATCAGCAAAGGCGGTTGCAAAAAAGGGTTTAGTTTGGTTTTTAGTAGTAGATTCTGAGATTTTAGTTAAGGCATCATTTAAGTAAGTTCCTGTTTGTGTATTTGAATCGCTTTTAAGTTGCCCTTCCCATACTACATCTCCATCAAACACTCTTAAATCAATGCCTAATAATTTTTCTTCTTTGTCAGTATTAATTACCTTTAAATTCTGAGAACATTTTTCAGCAATTTCTTGTAATGTAAGACCTAAAATAGTAGTAAGTGTTCTCTCTAATGAAAGAATAGGGGAATAATTACTGTATTTTTTGTAAAGATTGTAATCATTTGAATATACTTTATCCAAAACCTTTTTAACAACCTTAGTTTGTAAATCTTCTAAAATGTATTTCAATGTAAAAGAGTTTCTTTGGTTAATACAAAATAAAGCATATCTAATTCTTCGACAAAGGTACACATTCCTAATCCACCGCTATCAAATAATTCAACAATATATTCACCTTCATCTAATCCAATATCGTTTGACTCTACATTATATGAAGAAATCAAATACATACAATTTGGGTCAGAATTGTCTTTTGGCAATTTGAGCATCCAAGCATAAACACCTGGTTCTCCATTTTCATCATCAATTTTTTCGAATCCCAATTTTTTTAAATGGTCTTCTGTTATAGGAGTCAGGTCTATTTGTATTTTTGGTTTCATTAATCTAAAATAATTTTTGTATAAAGAATTTTTTTGGATTCATAATGGGATGCCTTTACGATCATAGTATCTCCTTTCATTCTACTAATAGGTGATATGATGGTGTTAATTTCTCCTTTTGTTCCACTATATGATGCTTTATTAACGGTAGGTACTAATTCATCTTTTGAAGCAATAAGTGGTGGTAATTTTGCAATTGTAAATTGACCTGTAAAATAATTAAGGTATGATTTGGTAATAGTTGCCAATGTATCACCTCTTCGTAGTAACCAATATAAGTTACTTTCCCATTCTATTTTTTCAGGCGGAAAAGGCTCTTTACCGTTTACCAATATTCGACCTGTAATTCTATGTGATTGTTGATTGGCATTAGTATCTATTTTCAGATGGTAAAATCCATTTACATCTTTTAATAACGACCTTCTTCCATCTCTCATTAAAACAGAATCAATACTGAAAGTATATTCTTTAATCGGCTCAAAACTTTCCACATCTTTCTCACACGAAGAAAAAATAATTACTGAAAGAATACCAATTAAAACTTTTTTCATAATAAATGTTTTAATACAGCATCCCAATCTGGAAATGAATCAGTTCCAAAATGAATATGCTCTCCTTTGAAATTTTCTACACCATTAGCTTTTCTATCATCAATAATGTAATCACCAATTAACATATTTTTCAGGTGAGTGATTGCCATTTTTTTATGAAACAATCTCCCAAAGGTTTCTTCAATCCAAAACCTTTTATCCATCGCTGCCATTGGATTTCCCCACGGAGCTGCGGTTGCGATATACATTTCATACTTACCACTTTCTTCTAATTTCTTTATTGCCTCAACTGCTCCTTTAATAGGAGAAGGATTTCGGAAAATACCTGGTATATGGTCGTAATGACCTTTATATGATGTTTTTAAAAATTCGTTTTTAGAGATGGTTTCTTCAACATGCCCATTGAAATCAACTAGCACACCATCCATATCAATCCACAATACTTTTTTCATAATTTATAATTTGTAAATATGGTAAGAAAACAAATAACCACAATCATCATCGTAATCATCGTATTCTTCACAATATAACCCATACGGTTCTAATATTTTATTTAACCCATTAGTATCAACACTACTCCAATAATTAAATCGTAAGTAAGGTCTATCACTGGGATAAGTATAATTTAACTCAACCTCTTTTGGAGTCCAATTTTTAATCTCATTTAAAATTACCGAAGTTACCATAGTTTTAAAATTTAAAGTTTAAGTTTATTAAAGATATTCAGGCCCATAAATTCCATAACGAGCAGTTCCATCTAAAATGTTTCCTCTCGCATGCTTTGCTGGTGCTTTCCAACTTGCTGGTTTAAGAAGGTCTCCTTTCTTAATCGGTGAACCTTTTAAATCACCGTCAACTCTACTGATAAATCCCCAACAGGTAGAACCACTCCAAAAACGAAGGAATTTGCTTCCAACTTCCATAACCAAATCGGGCTCTTTATTCCAATTTTGAGTTGAGTAATAGGCTCTTCTTTCAGAGTTTACTTTTTCTAAGAATTCAGCAACCTTTGGATTTCCCTTTAAGTAATTAAGGGCTTTTTCGTTCATTGTTCTCATAATTATCATCTTTTATTACATAGTAAAGATAAGATAAATAATTGGATTTTCCAAGCCTTTTGGGAATTATTTTAAAAAAATAACCCATTGAAAATCAACGGGTTATATAAATTCTAATTCTTTTTTTGAGAAATCGTAATCAAAGGTAATCGGTGGGTTTATAGCCTCATATCTTAAATTACAAGTACACCCATTAAAAGCATATCCACTCCAATCGCCATATCCAATCGGGCGATACCCATACGCTTCGTGAATGTGGCCTGAAAAGTGTAAATGTGGTTTAACTTCTCTTAATTTATGTAATAAATCCGCACATCCTACATTTTCATGTGTATTTGATGTTACATCACAATATCCGTAAATAGGAGAGTGGGTAATTACAATATCCGAATCAGTTGGTATTCTATTCCAAATTTGAGCGGAATCGTACCCTCTATCAACATTAAATCCCCATCCATATCCAAACGAAGGAGAAAAAGGTGAACCCCAAATCTTTATCCCATCAATTTCAACAAAAGAATTTTCTAAATAAAATACATTAGGGTTAAGACCTGTTTCCAGTATGCTTAACAACCACTCTGGTTTACCTTTAACAGGTGGTTCGAAGTATTGTTTTTTATCAAAGTAAACCGATTTATCCCTAAATAATTCTTCACTATCAAATGAAAGATCGTGATTACCGGCAATAAACACCTTGTACATATAGTTATCAATTCCATTAAACCATTTAACGAAATCTTCAACTTCATGCTTTCTACCAATAGATGAAATATCACCACTGTGAATGAGTAAATCACCACCTGGTAATTTTCCATTTAATTGCTTATGTTTGTTGTGAGTATCACTAATATGTGAAATGCGAAAAATCATAACCAAATATACAAAAAATTATATTATTTTCCTAATTTTTTTTTCGGTATTTGAAAATGTGGCATTGAATAAAAGTGCTATTCGATTGATATCTTCCTTTACAGTTGAAACTGAATGTTCGGGATCACTATCATTTTTAAAATTTAAAAATACCATTTTACCATATTCAGGTAAAACCTCTATACCATCTACAACAAAACACCCACCATATTCTTTTTTGTAATTTTTATTAAGATATATTAATATATTTGCCGGCTTTGTGAACATTTGTTTAACTGCTGGTTTTCCATCTTGATGTGGTGATAAAAACCCACCCATTTTATACATCGTAGGGAGAGGATCACCTATTTTAGTTAATTTAACTGATTGAAAAGTTGGATATTCAGTTATGATTAAATCATCATATATATCATATACTTTTTCTAAAATAAATTTGTGAATATTTGGATAAGTTTCCCATTTTAAATCGTGTGCAAATAATGATAATTGAGCATATTGGTGAGTTGGGTTTAATGAAATAAATTCATTTACTTTCTTGTATGTGTCTACTAAGTTTTCATAGGAATCAAATTTCATTATATGATGTTCACCATTAAAAAATTCAGTATCAACTCCTCTATAAATTAAATTTTTATAGATTTCTTCATTTTGACAAAAAATATATAATTCATTCAATTCTTCTTTTAGAGATTCATATTGAGTTAAATCAAATTCATAAAAGGGTTTTTCCATAGATAATATATATACTTATAGATATAAGGTTTTATTAATTAGTTTATGAAAAAAGTATTTAAAATAGATTTTGGACAATTCGATTCCGATAAAAAATTAACATCCGAATATTCATTATTTTTTGAAGTTCAATCTCATCCGATTGCAGAATTATGGTACGAAAAGATGTACAACTTACTATCGGATAGTAGTTGGAAATTAGAAACTAGATGGGCGGCATTTAAACTTCCTTCCAGACACCCAAAAATTCTTGTTGAAAAACTAAAAAGATGCGTTGAAACTATTAATAATTCCGATTGGTTTGATTATCATATAATTGAATCGGATAGAATTACAGAAGATTATCCAATGGAAGTTCATAACATAATTCATCACCATTTTGAATTATTAATTGGACAAGTTTGGAAACCATCGGAATATTGGCAGCAAATAATTGAAAAAAAGGATTGGAAATTAGTAGATGCGGTTAGAGGATTGAATGACCTTTCTCATGAAATCGAAGAATGGAATATGGGAGGTGATGCAACTATATGTACTACCTTTATGAACGGATTAGCTCCAATACAAAAAGTTGAATTACCAAAAGAAGCAGATGATTGGTTTACTTTAGCAGGTGCATTTGGTAGAGGATATTTACATTATGCTCAATTAGGAAAGACATGGCAAGAAGTTTGTATTGATGATGATGACCATATTGACCCAACAAACATTTCAGAACACCGATTATTAAGTGGAGAGTTTGATTTACAATTTTCTTTGTTTGATAGAACTCACGAAGGCTTAATTGAAATGTTTAATATGAGGGAAAAATTGGCTAAGTTTGATAGAACGCCAGAAGATAAGAGTCTTAGATTAGGATACTGCCCTATTTTTGATATAAAAAATCAATCAATTCTTACAAACGATGAAAAATTAGAAATAATCGATAATGTGAGAAATCATCCTCAAATCATAAGAATGAATTTAGATGGAGTGGAAAGACCATTTACTCCTTATTTTGATCCGTATTAATAAAATCTAAAAGTTTTTCCGCATAAACTTTATTACCATACTCTGAAAGATGATAATCAGTTTCGGAATAAGTTAATCTATTTTTCTGGGCCCATATAAGTGATGAGGTTTCACCATCTGGTTTAAAAAAATTTAAATTAGAAATAAGTGGTGATTCTAAAGTAAAATCATCAAAGTGTAAAAAAACAATTTTATTATTAGTATTTTTTACAGATGATTGTATGTGGTTTAGGTAATAAAATAGTTTTTTGTATTCAAACAAATCATCATGTAAGTTAAAAAAATAATCCGTATAAAAATCTTGTTTATTAAATGTGGTGATATTATCTTTTCTTTTTAAATTATCATTACTCTTTGTAAAGATATTTTCTATACCATTTACAACATTTTTGGAAAGTTGGATTGAAACAACGTCATCGATACCCTTATCCCAATATGCGGTTCTAACTAAATGAGTTGTTTGTAATAATACTAATGAATCATTAAATTCATTTGAAAAAAATCTTTTATTAAATTCAAATATTATTTCTTCGTTTGAATTTCCAGGTAAGGATAGATTTTGGAGTGGTACATTGAAATGTTGAGCAACAATATCTGCAAAACCTGTATAGAAATCTTGTCTCCAACAGGAATAAGAACATCCGAATGAATAGACACTTTTAATCATAAAATTGGTGGAGGTGGAGGGATTCGAACCCTCGTCCAAATACGGATTTAATAAACCTCATTCACAAGCTTAGTAAGTTATTATCAAAACTTACAAAATAGACAAGTTTTGATATTTCATTGTCATCAATATTTCCAATTCGATTTTGGGTTCAATTGGTATCCACCTGAGTTTCACATTCTATTTAATATCCCACGATGTGTGCGGGAGAGATTAGGCAGCTACTGCGTAATCAGCACCAACGAATGCCATAGCATCTTCGAAGGTCATTGTAGATAATTCTACGTCATTTATTGTTCGATAGGTGTTTAAGGATTTCCATCTAATCCTGCTTGCATCAACTTATCAACTCATCGTACCTGTCAAAACCAGGCACCCCCATATTACTTTTTATAAAATATAAATATTGGTTCGTATTTGTAAAACTCACCATTTATTTTCATACTATTTTTTACATTCGATAAATCAACACCCGTCATTGGAGACATTGTCATCTTTATCTTACCCTGATATTCCATACCCAATTCAGTAAGAATATCAATACTATCTTGCTCTAATGGATAGAAACTTTTACCAATCTTAATATCTGCAATATTCCATAAGATGTATCTATCGTTTCTTAACCATTCGTAGGCAGTTGTTAGAGTAGGTCTTAGGAATCCATCTCTCCAACTTTCGTAATTACTAAACTTCTTAAATGATTGTGTTTCATCATCAGAATATCTTTCTCTATCAAAGTATGGAGGTGAAGTAAATATAAAATCTAATTGACCTTTCCACTTTTGAAATTCAGGTTCCTCACTAATAATCTCACTACCTGTTCTATAAATTTCATAGGTATTTTTGTGTCCCCAAAATGGATTTGCCGCACCAGGTATGCGTGAGTTAAAAAATTCAGCCAAATACTCATAACGAGTCTTACCAATTTCTGCAATATAGTTTTCAGTATTAGGGTCATTACCAATGTAGTGGATATTTCTATCATCTACACTCAACGCACCTAATATCCTACCACCCCAACCAGAAGATGGGTCATAGATATTAATTTGTTTTTGCTCTTTAATATGATTTGTAAATCTTTGATACAAATACTTTGCAGTAAGTGGAGGAAAGTTTACAGCTGCTTGTGTTCCCATTCCAATTCTAAATGCTGCAGTTGCCTCCGGAAATATAGTTTGACCTAACGGATACCACTTTAATTGGATAGGTTGTTTTTCTAAATCAACTAATGAATCTATATCTTCCCCCCAATTAGCAGTTTTAAGAGATGAAATATGCTTGTATTGAATTATACCCGCTTTGTATAACTCTTTTACTTCTTCCGCAGTAATTGGAAGTGATTCAATTCGGCTATCAGTTTGAGCTAAACAAAAATCATGTCCTTCCCACACATCTCCATTCATCCACTTCTCAATCCATTCTTTTGCAGTTGGTAAATGAGAATTGTGGTGTTCTTTATTTCCCTTTGCAAGTGTTTTAGAGAAACGATACATAGCATCCTGTCTTGTCAATCTTCTCATTTGTTTTGCAAACTCAGGAAGATATTCATCGTTACAAAAGATATCATAGATAGATGGTTTTGGTTTATCATAAGTAGAACCACCAATACCTGTTTTATACATTGCAGGAAAGAATTGATTTACGGGTGTAGCAAACTTATTAAAGTTAAAAATTACTTCATCTCCGTTATCATCTTTCTCTTCAAACTTATCTACTTTATAGGTTTGTAATTTTGAAAATTGTTCAATAATCTCAGCCTCAGAAGAACCGATACGTGGAGGTGCACCCGTTTCATTCCAAACTTCAACTACCGTTTTTCTGAACATTGCTACCCAATCCTCAAATTCTTTGAGTGTCATTTTAAGAACATCCTCATATTTCAAGTTGATATGGGGTTCATTAAAATAATCACACTTTTCGTAAAAATACTTCTTTTCTGACATTATGGTTTTATTAGTGTTCAAAGATACTAAAAAAATATGAGAATACCAAATAAATTATTCTCTAATCGTATCTAATGTTACACAATGAGGGCCTCCACTAAATGTTCTAGCGTGTCTCATTTTTACAGGTATAGAATCAACTCCCCACTTCTTTAATTCTTTCATTAAAGGAATTTGTCTTTCCTCAACAATCATAGTGTTTTCATCATAAGAAAGAGTGTTCATTCCCAACCATGGAGATGCTTCTGCCCAATGATCTAAGAAGGGGGTTTCCACCATCTCAGGAGAGTAGATTTTATCCCATTTGCGGAAGACTTCTGGCATATTGGTATCATTTACCCTTTTAGGATTTAATAAGACCAGTCCCTCTCTAATTAACACGAAAGTGGTATCTATATGGATGAATGCATATACATCTTGAATAGGGTGAACTTTATATTTTTCTTTCATATTATCATCTAACCATCTTTGAAGATATTCTGCACCCGCTAAGTTACCGGTATTGGAAACTAAATAAATTATATCATTATTACACTTCAACAAATTTGCCGCATCAAATACAGGCTCATCGTTTCTCAAAGTTGGGCCAGGTAATAATCCCCTATCGTAAATAGAATCCAATAACTTTGGCTTTGGAAAATCTACCCAACAACTTTCATCAAAAAGATGTTTAAATGCTCTTACTTCATTTTGTCTTTGACGGAGAGCCATTGGAGTGGCAATTACTTTATCCTCTATTACTAACATAGAATCTCTAGGGCAGTACCCATAGTATCCATCTACTTCCCAATTTTCAGTTGAGTATTTTTCACTCCAATCGATTAGAGCAGGTCTGAATACTTCTACACCTAACCCTTCTAAGGTTTTGCTTAGTCCATCTAAATCTTCGATTGTTTCCTCAATCATCCAATTCGGGTACGTTCCATAGGGTATTTTTCGAAATTGTTCATCTGTATAATTTGCGTAATCAATTGTATGAAGGGATTTATCTCTAACAGTTGGTATTTGAGCAAACTCAGGTCTTCCAACTATTATTTGTTTAAGTTTACCCCATTCATTTTTAATGTAAGGTTTTATCATTTATCTCGTTTTTGTAATATTGGGTTATCAGTAGGCCATTCGATGTTAAAAAATGGGTCATTCCACTTAATTACACCCTGTCCACTTACATCTATATATTCTCCCTTATAAAAAAGATTATAGTGAAACACATTATCAGTAATTGAATAAAATCCATTTCCAAAACCAGGTGGAACTAATACCTGATTTCTATTTCTATCAGAAAGTAAAAATGATTCCCATTTACCATAGGTAGGTGATGATTCCCTATTATCGGCAACCACTAAATACATTTCTCCTACAACACATTGAACTAATTTCCATGTTTTAGAATCATAATGTAAACCCCTAAGAACATTTTGATGTGATCTTGAGAACCTACCATGAATAGAAATTTCACTTTTATCATAATTAAGATGTCTCATCACAGGATGTTCTTCTGAATGAAAGGTTGTCCAAATCTCACCTCTGAACTCTCTAAAGATGGAGGGTTCAAAAACAGGCACTTCATACCCGAAAACATTAGAGGGTATTTCAATAAATTCATTCCATTTGTTGCTCATATTATTGAATTATATTATTTTGTTTGATATATCTAAAAAGTTCTTCTGCTATAAATTTATATCCTAAGTGGTTTGGATGATTAGAAATATTAAGTGATTTAAGTTCTTCAACTTCCCACACATTTTCATTTATTGTTGTAAGATAATCTTTTATTGTTTGATTTCCAAATTTCCAATAAGTTTTTTTATTAATTAAGTGAGTAATATCATCTTCTGAGATTGGATTTTGTACCATAAAATCAAATGCATCACACATTAAATAATTTACTTCATATTCTTCTAGCATTCTTTGTAAGAAAATAATATAATTTTGATTTATGATATTGTAATAATTTTGGTTGAACATATTTTGAAGAAAAAATCCTTTATAGTTGGATAAAAAATTATTATATTTTTCATCTCCAAATTTGTACGATTCTATAAATTTTTGAGGTAAAAGTTTTAATTCATCAGATGACCAACTAATCCATTCTCCTTTTGGTAAGAAATGAACATAATCTCTTAAAGAAGAACTCCACATTATTATTACTAAATCACCGGTATGAATATTACCATTTCTTAAATCAGAAATAACATCATTAAAAATAAGGTTATTAGCTCTACCACTTAATCCTTTATTTTCAAAATTGCATTTAAGTAACAGTGATAATTTTTTAGGCCAACTATATTGGTTTCTAAATTCTTGTAATACTAATCTATCTTTTATTTGAGATTCTTTTTCTAAGTAACAGCCTTGTCCCTCAGTCCAGCTATCTCCATAGGTGTACATTTTCATTACATCATATTTTTTTTGTTAGAAATTCTTTCTAATTTACCGCTTAATATTAAATCCAACAATGAGTTTTCAGTTTCAATCTTATTAATAAATTTTTGAAATACTATATCACTCCACTCTTTACATAGCTTATAATTTTTTTCAAAATTTTTCATAAAATCATTAACAAAATTAGCAAATAATTTTGAATTAGCTCTAAATTTTTTTGATTCATTAAAAAAAGGATGATTAGGAACTTCTAAAATTTCTTGAATCATAATCAAAGGATAATCATTCGTAGATATAAACGGTATACCAGAAAGAATAAATCCTAATGTTTTTTCGGAAAGATACTGAGATTTAAAATCTTGATTGTTGCCTGACCAACTTTCACATAAAATTTGCATTTTAGCTTTTGGCATCACTCTAAAAAATAAATCTAACCCATTTATAATATTCTCTAAATAACTTATATCATCAAAATCGTTGTTACCATATATCGAACTGCATAAAATTTCATTTGATACATTTTTTCCAAATTTTTGAAACCAACGATTATTTCCAAGTGTATCCGATGTTTGTAGATATAATCTGTCGATATTTAACAGTTTAAGTTCGTTAATTAAATCTACTCTGAACCCTTTATGATTCCTAACACTATAAGCTAAATCGTAATCAAAATTTAATTTATCGAAAATGGGTTTAAACTCATAATACCATCTCATATTAAGAAAATGATTCCAATGATAAAATGTGTTTGTAAAACTAAAGTGAAAATTAGGAAAAATATTGGAAATATTTTTATCTAAAAATAAATTATCATTAACAATATGGTGATTATTTAATTGAGATAATAACGATTCAATTTCTTCTATTTTAGAACTAACATTAAAATTAATAGTATCTATTGAATGTAATATTTTTTCGGTTTTAAAATAAGTAATAATCCATTTTTGTTGAGAGGGGCATCCATTTAGTAATTTTATAAATGTTTGTAATATTTGCTGATGCTCCCTTTCCATAAATGTTGTATCCCTTTTAACTTCTCCAATTTTTGAATCATTATAAGAGGAATAAAAATCTAAAATGTGATAACCATCTTCTTCAAAACTAATTTCATTTTTAAATATAAATTCTATATCGTTGTCTTTATATTTACACTTAATTACGCCTTCATCATTAAATAAATTAAATTCTCTATCATAAGTGTTATGACAGATTGTATAAAACAAAGTTTTTTTATATAAATGATGAATATATATTTTCATTTTTATCCTTTATCATTCATTAATGAATAAACAATATTAAAAGTTGTAGTGTGCCAATCTTCTATCTCCATTTCAATTTGTTTATATTTTAGTAATTGCTTTCCATATACCTTACTCAATAACCATTTAGGGGAATCAATTGGTCTATCAATATATTTACTTACAAATAGATTATAGGCATAACACACATCTTTTGTGTTTTCTTTAATCCAAACATATCCTATTTCATTATTGTTATAGAACAATAGATACATTTTTTGACTATCTGATATTCTCTTAGCGACTTCAATAATATTAAACATGTTATCCCATTTGTACCTTTGATTAAATTGGTTTATAAGAAATTGAATTTTTGATTCAAAATCCAACAAATTTGATTTATCTACTAAAATTATTTCTAAACCATTTATATCTGATTGATATGGTTCAAAATTATTTCTGGTAATTGTAATTTTTTTCATATAAGGTTTTGGGTTTTCTTATTTTTAAAAAGTATGTTTAAATCAAGCCAATTTTTTCTATTTTCAATTTCTTCTTTGTTTAGAATTAGAAACCCTTTAGATTCTAAATACTCAATTATTTTAGTGTAATGGTTTTCAGTTTCATATAGATTTTGATTTCTACTTCCTTCAACTTGACCTGAACTAATCATCGATATTTTATCCCCTATTGATTTAAGTATTTTTAAATCACTACCCTGAGCATCACAATGTAAATAATGGATATTAGTAATATTATTTTTTTCTAAAAAAGTATCAAATCTAGTAACATTTACAATTGTAGAATATATTACTTCACTAATGTTATTTTTAATCGAATAATTACTCAATTTATTCAAAGAGGATGACATTCCATTTTTTGTTATATAAAAAGTGGAATCCCCATTTATATCACCGACTGCTTGTTTTAGAACTTTTACATTTTGATATCCTAAAAATCTTTGTTTTAATTTGATAAATAGATCTTCGTTTGGTTCAAAACAATATACAAATGTATCAACCATATCTGCATATCGTTGAGTATCACTACCATCAAACCCCCCAATTTCTATTATTATATTCAATTTATATAATTTTAAAATTATTTATATTATTTTGTTTAAGATTATCAAAATATATCATTTCGATTTCAATCCAATTTTCAATCCTTTCAATCTCATCAGTAAACTTTATTTTCATTTCTTCATAAAATTCATCTTTATGCTTATAATTTTTATTTGAAAAATCGTAATCTTCTTTTTGATATTTATATTCAAATCCTAATTTTTTAATTAAATCAGATAAATCTATTAATTCTATAACATTACAATTATTGTTTTTCACTTTGTAGAAATATAGTTTTCTATATAGGTCACTACTAAAATGTCCATTATTAAATTTATGCTTATTCAAAGTTACATTAAAGTATTTTTTAATAGTATTATATGGAAGTGTAAAATTCTTATCTAAATTTTTATTGTTTTCAATAAGCCCTAATATTTCGGTATAAAGTGATGTTTTAAAATGCTCAAAAGGATTTCGAATAATTAAAAAACAATTTTCTATATTTGGAATTTCATAGTGATTTGTTTCTTCATAATTTTTAAAAATTTTTTTTAAGAATCTTGTTCCACATTTATTTGGTGCTATTATTTTATTATCAAAAATAAATACATTCATATAATACTCCTTTCAACTTTTACCAAATCCTCTGAATGTATGAAAATTAGTGCACTTTTTCTATTTCCCTTTGTAATTTTTTTTATTTCATGAGGTCTATTTGTTTTAAAGTAATATGGCACACCTGCCGTTTTTTCTATTACACTATTCGGATTATAGAGTATGTATTCACCTCCCTCATAATCATCATTTATATGAAATCCTAATACATATTCTCTATGACCGTAATCTCTTTCAATCATATCAATATGTGTTTCAAAATAATCTCCAACATTGTAGCTGTGTAGAAATAGATGCGAAGGGTTATTTTTAAGAGTTTCACCACTTTCTTTTTCAAACCATCGTAGTAATTTATTAATTATATCAGTATCACGATTCGTTATTATAGTGAATTCATATTTTTTACTACCACTAATTCTTTTTTCTTTTTTTGCGGTATTATAAAAATAATTTAAAAAATTTAATTCAAATTCAGTAAATAGTTTCATTACAATAATTTAGTTGGTTTTAATATTTTTGAATAATCAAGATCTTCTATATCTATTTTTATTTTTTTGGAACAATCTTTTGATAAATAATTAGTTTTTCTTAAAATTACATCACATAACATTGGTTGTATTCCAACTGTGTAATGAATATCTTCTTCTTTATGAAAATTATTTTTTACAAGCCAATTACCAAATCCGTCTTTGAAACTTATATTTACTCCGTAGTTAAGCAAACCGTCTGACCAATCGATTTCTTCTACAAAAATGTAAAAAATATTAATTCCCTTTTCAAACAAAAATTTAAATACGTTATCTATTAATGTAAATAATCTTACATTATAGTCTATTGTATTGGTCAAATAATAATTAACTAAATCAACAACCCCTTCATTTATAATTTCTTTGTTATATATTTTTTTATTAAAAATTTTGTTGTTATACATTTCATTATAAAGTGTGTTAGTTGATTTTATTTCCTTATTTTTTCTATCATAATAACAACCTCTAGCTAAATAAGAAAAATTAATAAAAAGAATATCCCCATCTACCATTGAACCCAAATTAGAAAGTATTCTAGTAAAAATTAATTCATTTGATAATCCACCAAACCCATTAAAACAATACGAATACCTCAATGAATTTGCAATATGATGACAAAAATGTTTATTATCATCATAATATTTTACAGTTGCATAACTATCTCCAAAATGGTGAAATTTATTCATTAAAATATTTTTTTATTTTCAGTTAATTCCTTTTTAAAATTACTCAAAATTAAATCCAAAAGAGAATTTTCTGAATTAATTTTATAATACATTTTGTGATGACATTCATTAACCCATTCTTTACATAATAAATAGTTTTTATCAAAATCCTTTAAAAATAAATCTATAAAACTAGCTATTAGTTGAGGATTGCCTTGCATTGATAGACTTTCGTTATAAAATGGGTGAGGTTTTACTTCTAATAATTTTTCTACAATTTTAAGTGGATAACTATGAGTTGATATAAAAGGAATAGATGATAAAATAAACCCTATTGTTTTTTCGGAAAGATATTGTGATGAAAATTCATCTTTACTAAAAGACCAACTTTCATCTAACAAATGCATTTTTGCCTTTGGTAACATTCTAAAAAACAAATCCAATCCTACTCTTTGTTTATTAATAATTTTTAGATTATCAAAATCTAAATTACCCTCAACTGAATTCAAAAAAATATCGGATACTTTTTTTTCATATTTTATAAACTCTTCCGATTCTTTTCTTGCATCACTTCTTTGTATAAATAGTTTTTTATTATCTATTTTTTTTAATTCATTAAGTAATAAAATTCTGTGATATTTGTAAGCCCTCATTGAATAACATAAATCATATTCAAAATTTAACTTATCAAAAATATTTTTGAATTCATAGTACCACCTTATTTCAGCGTGGTTGTTCCAATACCAAATAGAATTTGAAAAAGTATAGAATATATTTTCATATTTTAATTTTGCTTCATCTTTAATAAAATATTCTTCTGTGATAACTCTAGCATTATTTAATTTAGAAAGAGATTTTTCCACATCATACAATAACTCTATTCCTTTATAATGTTCAATATTTTCATATTTGTAAAACGATTTCTCACCATTAAAAAATGAGAATATCCAATTAGGTTTGTTTTTTACAATATTTGTTAAGTTATACAATGTGTTATTAACACCATTATTAATTGTATTATCTATTAGTTTTCTTGTATTTTCGCCAATTAAATAAAATTTTTCATCAGTATTACTTTGTGATCTAGCAGTAGTGTAGTCTATAAAATGGTATCCATCATCTTCATCGGATAGATTTAATTTAAAAATAAATTGGAATTCAATATCTTTGTATTTACATTTTACAATACCTTCATTATTTTTTAAATCAAAAACTCTATTCGTTGTATTATGAGCTAATAAAAGAAAAAGATGTTCAGTATATAAATGATGAATATAAATTTTCATTACAAAACTTTTTTTGATTCGTTTAATCTGTATTTGTTATCAGAATTCATATATGAATTTGCTATTTCTTCTTTATATTGTAAATTAAAATAACTACAAAAATCTTTTAAATAAAAGCTGGTATTATTATCATATAAATCTTCGTAATAAAAAACGGGCAGATTATATTTACTAGACAAATAATTAATTATATTTTTTTCATACTCTATTTGTTTTTCAACATCAGAAAATTTTTCTATATCATACTCTTTGTAAAAATATTTAGAATCCCAAACTTTTGAAACTTTAGCATTTATAATGCTTTGTATTTGGTTGTATGAATTTCTTCTAGATAAAAAAGCAATTTTAGCGAAATTTTTTTTTAAAAAAATTATTATATCATCGTATGATTCAGTATTCAATTCCGAAGGTAGAGACCCTTTTCCTATTTTATTTTCAACAAAACAATTTTCTTCTTTTAAAATATTTTGCAATGAATAGTAAATATTAGTATCACTTACCGCAGTAGTATTAAACGGTTCTCTGAATACTGTTATTTCTGTTTTATTTGCTTCTCTTATGAATCGTGTTAAGTTTAGACTACCAGTTCTTCCTTGTGACAATAATAATCTCTTCATTACAATAACTTTTTAATTACATTTTTTTGTCTCAATTTGTTTTCGGTATCTAATAACGTGTAATCTAAATTAATTGATTTATCATTTAATCCTTTACCATAATAAATTTCTTCGTAAGTATCGATTGGTATATTAATTTTATTTGATAATTTTTCTAAATAACTATGTTCACATTCCAATTGGTTGACAATATCATATATATCATTTTTATATTCGTAAACATATTTTGAGTTATACGGAGTTCCATTGTATAATGCGTACAATGATTCAGCCTGCTCTTTTTTATTTTTTCTACTTAATAAAATAGTTTTATCAAATTTATTAGATAAATTTAAATAAAATTGTAAACACTCTTCAAAATGAGATATAGGTAAATTACCTAAACGATATTCAATATTATTGATTTGGTGAAATATGGTTTTAACGACAATACCTGATAGTTCGTATTTTCTTCTCTGCAAACCCCAAGTTGCATAGGGTTCAAATATTTCTTTTAAAGAATATGAATTAGAAATTGATTTTAGTAAAGATGTTGAACCACATCTTGCTAATGAGATTATTAAAAAATTCATAACCTTTATTACTCATTATGAGTGTTTTACTTTTAAATACTGAATAAATTTTGCTATAATATTTTGGATTTTAGCTTTTTTAGCTTCATTTAATACCACAATGTTTCTATTATATAGTGAGCTAGCCGGAATTGATTTATACTTATCTGGTGTTTGCATTTTAATTTTTATTTATTGTGAACTAATATATCGTTAGCGTAAAAATTATGATTATCTTCAACCGTAAAAATGTAGGTTTGAATATTACCCAATTCTAATAAATCTATTTTTTGAATTGAGGTAGTTTTCCCATTATTTGTAAAAACTGAATCCCCTATTTTTATTTGTCTTACATTTTTTTCAATGCTATATCTACTGTTTGTTAAATCAGGCGAATAAGATGCCAATTGTACACCTTCTCCAACTACAAAAAATGGATGGTCATAAGTAGAAATAATTTCTGTTTGATTATCAAACGAATACTTAACCAAATCATTATGAATAGGATTTTTTATATCGATTACCTTTTTTGGCTCCATTTCTAATCCATTAAATGAAAGTACTTCATCCCCTACATTAATATTTTCAATATTTTTATAAGAACCGTCTTTCATTGAGATTTTTGTACCAGCTGGAAAACAAGACCAGTTGTGAGTTAGAATAAATGTAGTATTAAGTAAATTTTCTGTACCGGCAATTAAATATGTATCAACATCTTCAACATCAATTTCTATAAACTGACGAGTATCATCATTTAAAATATACATATTGTTTTCACTTATAGATTGAGTAACACCTTCATTATTTATAAGGTAATCAGTCGTTGGGTTTATTTGCAATGATCTTTTATATATCATCCTATCGTTATTAGATTCATATACTAAAAATACATTTGCAGGTGCACTATAAATTACGTCTTCTCCTATTTTTAACTCGCCCACTAAGTTATTTGCAATACTCGCTGAAAATACACTTTCTATGTAAGAAGATGTAAAATAAGATCCAGATGGTAATTCGTTTCCATTTAACGACCAAGCAAAAAGCTCAGTTGGGTTATCTCTCATTGGAGATCCACTAATATGATAAGATTTTACTAAATCTCCTACAACTACGTCTGTTAGTTGTTTTTGAGTGCCATTCTCTAATAATATTTCATGTGTATCTAATAATCCACCCAAAACCTTTTCTGGTTTTTTAGTAAAATTAGTAGCAAATTCATAGTAATGTTTTGGTGATAATTTATTATCAATTTTAGAAGATGTTACTTCATTTATTAAGGTAGATGGTAAATCAAATAAAGATTCAATCTGATAATCCACCAATGATATTATATCTAAATTAGAGCCATATACAATTTTATAACTTCTAAGAGATGTAATTTTATTATTTTCGTTTACACTACCAGTATTAAAATGATATTGTTCAATAATTGTATCATCAGTTGAAACCGTATTTATAAAATCTTCTAGTCTGAGTGAACTTGATAAATCTAATTTTCCTAATTTATAAAAATCCGATTGTTTTCTTCTTTCTATTGTGGTCTTTACAACAAAATCAGGTATAAAATCACTATCATTTATAGTATTTCCAAGTGTGTTATATAAGCCGTCAATTGAAGATGAATGATAGAATGCACAAACGGATTCATCATCATCATTATCTGCAAATAATTTTAATAAGTTTAATGTTCCTTTAGCATACTCAGAATCCAATATAGCCGATTCATCATAAGCTAATCTAAGAACAAAAGTATCGGGATCTTCAATCGGAATAGTAGGGAATATATTAGTTTCAGCTATTATGTTTTTTTGAAAATCTTCTATAAAAGAAGCTTGAGAACTAACTGATTGAGAAAGGTGATTTACAAAATTTCCGTGAACTTGTTCTTTATATACAACATTTAATTTTGTAATATTATTACTTGATAATACATTAAAAAATTGAGTAAAATCAATTAAAGGTAGGGCAGCATCTAAAAATGCGGTATCAGTATTAATTTCTAATAATCGTTCATTACCATTATCATCTACTATAAAGTCTGATGAGAAAACTATTCCTTTCATATTTGATTTATCTCGTTTTGTATAAATATCGTTTTTTTTTAATTTTGGATATCCCCAACTCCTATCTATCCAAAATTAGATTATGGTATCCTTTATTTTCTTTGAATTTGGTAAATAATCAATTAATAAATGAATTCTATCAATAGTAGATTCATTTCTGATTGAGTGAGTGTGTTGATTAGCTATCTCCCAAATTTCACCCTCTTTTAAATTACGCTCTTCCCCATTTATATTAAAAATTACCTTTTCATTTGTTACTAAAGGTATATGAGTTCTATTACAAATATTATTACTCAATCCTTCATCAATATGAGGGGGTATTTTTGAATTACTATTCAATTTGACTAGTAGAATCATAGATATATCACCTTTTCCAAAAGATTTGTCGTATATTGGTTGTATTTTTTTTAAAAAATCTTCAATATTTAAAAAATAATAATATTTGGAAATTAAAAATTTATTATTATCCAAAGTATTAAAATCATACTCTATTGGAATAACTTGACCTATATTTTTGGTGAATAAAATAGGTATTGTTTCGGTTTTTTTTAACGGACTGGTAGGATGTAGTTGTCTATCCTGATATTCAAACCAGCTATCTAAGTTTAGATTAGTTATACTATTTTTTAGTTCTGTAACATCAACTTCCCCAATTTTGTTAAAATTAAAATCCATTATTTATCTTTTTTTAATCCATATTTTATCCACTTATACCATACTCTCTCATGTATGTAATATTGAATAGGTTTATAAATCAATTCTGCTACCCCAAACGCAGCCCCTACTTTAATCGAACCACTTACCCACCACATTATTAAAAACCCAACCAGGGTACTTATAATTCGATATGAGATGGTTTTGGCAATATGTCTCTTAACTAACGGCATACTCTATAATTTCCCCATCTGAATCCATATAACCCTTTCTTATCTTTGTACCGCTTATTAATTCAACATCTGCTGGTGGGGAGTGATGAATTACTTCATATCCTACTCCTCTACCATAATTTACTGATTCGATATCAGGAATAACACTTATGTGTATCTTTTTTGAATTTTCTACAAAGAAAGGTTCTTTACATAAATCCATCATTACCTGATGTGCCGATTTAGGATTATTTTCATCTTGTGGTACATCTCTAATTGCTACCCAAACATCTTTACCTTTATCCAATTGTTGTCTGATTAACCATTCGTGTCCGGCGTGCCATGTCTGCCATCTACCAATGAATAGTGCATATTTTTTCATATTAGTGGTTTTATAAATTTAATTGTTTTCGTATTTTTTGTATTGATTCAAATTCACTATCATTTGTGGTATCTATATCAATAAAATTTTCGGTTGGTGGTTCATAATTTGGAACGTGGAAATGTGTTCTACCTCTATCGGTAAAACAATGTACATATAACTCAACTATATCATTTCCCATTTTTTGTTTAAATTCTTCTCTTTGATCTCTATAAGGTGATACTAATGATACAATTGCTATCTCACCTTTTTTATGTAAGAATTGAGCAATCTTTTGAGCAAGGTCTATATTTTTTCTTCTACCTACTTCTGAGTAATCTTTGTTATCAAAAATTTCTCTTATATCATCACCATCTACAATAGTGACCTTTTTAGTTGGGAATGATGCTGCTAACCAAGTTGCTAATGTTGTTTTCCCCGCTGCTGGCTGACCAGTAAACCAATATATCATGTGTACATAAATTTTAAAATCTGCTTATTGTTATCATTTACAAACTCAATCCATTTATCCATGTTATTAAAATATTCATCGATATATTGAAGTTGAGTTTGATGATACCAAACTATATCTTTAGATAATATATATTTCAAATGTTCAAATAATTGAATTCTATCTAACCCAAAAAAATAGAGTGGGGATTTAAAAGTGAGGCCTATATTTTCTAATATAGATTTAAGTTTTGGATTACCATAATATACAAATGGTAAAGCAGTTCTAAGAGGTTTGTGTATTTTTTCAGATATATGTACACCTGGTAAAATAAGATGCGGACTGGTTTCGGTTATTATTTCAAAAAATGATTCTAAATAAATTCGATAATTAAAATCTGCTAAAGTTGCAACATGATTTATTCCAACCAAATCCTTTTTAAACATTTCTCGTTCAGTTATCTGGGATAGGGTAGGAAGCGCATCATAAAATTTTGGATATTCTATACCGTAGTGTTCTATTTGTTTTTTAAACTCATCTTCATTGACATTTATATGATTTTGTTTGAAATCAATATAATTAAAAGAAATGTTACCATCTAAATTAAATTTATTTTTATAAATAAATTTTAATATATCAAATCTTATTTCTGAATAATGATTGTTTAGAAACATAAATTTCTTCTTTATAGTTCCTAAATCCTTTATTTTAAGATATTTCCAAATTTCAAAGAAAAATTTATTATCTATATCAGATAAAACCCAAGACGGATTATTTAAAAATACAACAGATTCATTTTTTATTTCATCTATATTAATTGTAATTACTAGTGAATTTGCACCATCAATCATTTTTTTGAATGCATCTATTCTCTCAATTGTAGTAACTGATTCTTCCTTTTCTAAGGATAATATAAATTTATAGGAGCTTAAATTATTACCTAAAATATTTTTTATTTTTTGGTTTATAGATTTTATTCTCTCTTCATTGAAATTCAATGTATCTAATGATTTATTTATCGAAAAATACCTTATGTTATCTTTTACAGATGGAGGAGATGGTAATCCTTTTATCGTCATCATATTAATACCAGCCGGATTAATTTCTATATCCAACTGATGCGTAAGATATAACCCGTTAGTCATTTTTAATTAGGTTTAATATACTCTCTCCAAAATATTCATGCCCCTCTAAACTATAATGAAGATTTTCTATACCAACATCTTTAAGAGTAAATGTATTAGATTCAATTAACTTTGTATCGACCTCAGGTAATAAATTATGTACTAATTTATGATACTTAAATTCCATAGTATTTACCATTCGATGGAAAATAGAATAACTTTTAAAATCTACTGAATCCATTAATGCTTTAAAAGCTAATAGTAAATTTAGGTTTTCATAATGTGCTAAATACTCAGTATTCATTAAGTTATTATAGTATTCAAAAAAAGTATAAAATTTTTCAGGATTTAATGGTATTTGATATTCATCTATCCAATTTTTAAGGGTTTCAAAATCTCCCAATCCAGGATTTACAGTTTGTATAAAACTGCGATATCCTATTTCACCTCTATACGAATTACTCCATTGTGTTATGCAAAGAGGATTTTTGAATTTAAAGAACGACATTTTATCATACTTTAAAAATTTTTGTGAGTTTGGATAAAAGAATCCCCAATGTTCATCTCCAACTTTGTATTCAAAAATTTTATTATCATTTTTTGTTGGCCCTACATTAAAAAGATAGTACCACCTTCGTAATATAGATTTATTAGAAGAGCCACTTTTGGATATGTTTAAAACAGGAATATCTAATAATTCAGCAATTCTAGTTCCCCATGAAAATGAACGGTCTAAAAATACTTCTGATTCGGATATTTTTTTTAATTGAAGCCAGTTTTCATAATGTTTACAATCTTCACCCAGCTTTTCAAATTGCCTACACAATCCATTTCCCTCAGAAAAAGAATCTCCATTTATAATAACTAAATCATAACTCATAGTATTCGTAAGGCATTTTAATCCACTTTTGAGTAGAATCTAATTTTGTTGCTCCTAAAAATTTCATTTTCCACTCAGATGGTTTTATTAATGATAAAAAAATATTACCATCGTTTCTTTCATATAAATAATAAGTCTCGCCCATTACAGGTAAAAAATTATAGGTTGATGAATAGACAAATTCATTCCAACTTACCTCATCAACTAATCTCTTAAATTCTTCTCTTAGTTCTTCGTATTTTGATTTAAATTGCTTATTAGCAACTAATGCTTGAGTTTTTTTCCAACCACTAACATCTTCTAATTTAATAGCAGGTGCACCGACATTTGAGCCGTATGTAAGTTCTTTAGAATAAAAACCCTTCTCTTCGGAATATACTACTAGATCAGGATATTTACTTCTCTTTTTTTTCTCTTTCATTTTTCAAAACACAGGATAAATGATTTATCCCAATTAAGTAATCATTATCTACATCTATGGTTGATTTACCACAATGCTCACACTCCCATTCATCGGAAACTAAAACTTCGTATGAGCCACCCATATCATATCTAGTTTCCAACTTAAATGTTTTATTATCAATTAATTGTTTTTTTGATTCACCAACTTTTCTTTTATAAATCGTTTTACCATTATCTGGAGATTCATAAATGTTACCATTAGGTATTTCAACTAATAATTGTTTTTCAATTAGTGATTCAATTGTCTCTTCTTCTCTAATTTTTGTAATGTGTGCCAATACTTCCGCTAATGTAGAAGTGGTATTGAGGGACAAGGTAACTACCTCATCCCCCATTTCCATTGTTATTTTAACTTTTTTCATTTAGGTATTTTGCTCTAATGTAAAGAAATCTTTTGTATTTTCCAAATCTGGTTGGGAAAAACTTTCTCCTAATAGTATTTCCTCCTCTAATTCATATCTTTCTAATATTCTTTTTACAATTCCACTTCTTACGCAATCTTCTTTTGAAAATTCAACCTGATAAACTCCTTCCAGCCCACTTAATCTTTTCCATATATCATAGAAACCACTTTTGGTATAAGCAGGTGCACCATTTGTTCTATATTTATCACATTGGGAAAGATCCCCACATATTACCATTTTACTATCATCTGATATACGCGTGATTAAAGTTTTTAGTTGTGCAGGTGAAGCGTTCTGAGATTCATCCATAAAAATATAAGTGTTGTTAAAATTTAACCCTCTCAGAAAGTTTAATACTTTAAATTCTAATTTTCCTAATTCAATTAATCTTTGTGTTTCCTTTTCTCCTATAATCTTATATAGAATACCTAATGATGATTCGTTATGATAAGCAATTTTTTCCATTAAATCGCCAGGTAAATGCCCTAACTTATCCTCATTACCAACATCCACTGTTGGATTTATTATAACCATTTTGTAAATTCCACTGTTTCTTTGATAAACTAATTCTATTCCTTTTTGTATTCCGATAAATGTTTTTCCGGCTCCCGCTAATGCGTGTGCCATAACAATTTGATTTTTTTGAGATTCAATAGCCTTATAGAATCTCTTTTGGTTTTTTGTTTTAAATTCAATTGGTGTAATTAACTTTGGTATCCCTCCTACTTTGTTTTCTATTAAATCTTCAAATGTGTTTGTAACTTCAACTTCCGATGCTTTTTTTACTGCTCTAGCTTTTAATTTCGGCATGATACTAACTTATTTTATTTATTCATCCGTAACTTGGTTAAGCCTTATTAGAATCAATTTTTGTGATTCCGATGGAGCCTTCCTCTTCTTCACTTTTTTTACTTTAAATTTTTCCAAAGTTTTTTTAATCTCAATACATTTTTCGTAATTTTCTTTTGCTTGAAAATAGTTTATACACTCCTCTAAAAGTTGAGAATACTCATCGTATGGTACTAATATCATAGTACGAGTATATGCATCCGCAGCGATACATAATTCATTTAAGTTTTTTGAAATTGCTGATTTTGTTTCTGAGAATAGAAGTGAATAAAGTTCATCCGTGCTTTCATTCTTTTTGTTCCCACTATTTAGATATTCTTTCCAATTTAGTCTGTAATATATTCTCTTCATTGAATGTGGGTTATTACTACCTATAATTATTAAATTTTTGGAGATTAAATCTTTTTTAACCACTAGTTCCGGCAGTAGTTGTTGTTCCTATTTCTATTGTTCCGTTTCTATCTTTTAATACTGTTCTCGTTAATGTAGAATTATCTAAAACGGTTTTCTTTAATGCAGCATCACCTTTTGCTTTTAAATCTGCTAATGTTTCATTAATTCTTTGTTGCCTTTCGATAGCAACCTGCTCTCTTTGTTCAGCGGCAGCTTTGTTTGTTGGGCTATTTAAAATATTTTGTTTTGCAGATTCTAATGTACTAGATGCATTATTTGCCAAACTACTTACTTGATTTAATATGTTAGCTGGTGCATTTAATAAACTCATAGGGTCTTTTAAATTAATATTACCTAATCCACTTACAATACCCTTTCCTTGTGATACAAACCCTGCCACATTAGGAAGTTTACCAAATCCTGGCAACTGATTTAAATTTGCTAACGAAATCCTTTTAGGAAGAGTTGGTATCGATGGTAGATTAGGTAACTCTGGTAAATCTGGTAGTTTAAAGTTTTTAAGTGAAAATTTAGTTTGAACTCTCTGGTCTTTAGGTAATCTTCTTTGTTTCTTTTTTTCCGCTCTCCTCTTCCTAGCTTTACTCCAACCTGACAAAAGTTCTTCGTTATTTTCTTTAAATTTCTTAAAAATACTTTTAGGAGTAGGTAATTTTGTTTTAATTAGATTTTTAACATCACTTATTTTACCATTAATAGCATCTTTTGATAATGCAGTTTTAAAATCTTTAAATTTATTACCTAATTGTGAAGCGGCGTCTGAAAGTTTATTGATTGAATCTTTTGTATTTTTATAAATACTCGTTACTCCACCAATTGCCGCTTTAGCGATTGCAAATGTAGTACCAACTTTAGTTACCGTATCAATTATCTTCGTCAGTTTATCAAATTTTTTAGGATCCGTTGTTACACTAGCTGGTGTTCTACCTGGTTGATCAGGTTGCGGTGGGTTAAAATCAAATACTGTTTTGACTGCAGGTGGGATTTTGTATGAATAATCTAAAAGATTTGAAACTTCTGGCCCATCTATCCATTGTAATAAAAAAACAGGAGATACAGTGAATCCATATAATATTCCACCTTCTTTCTCTAATACACCTGCATTATATGTATTATATTTATCAACAAATGTTTGCCAATCAAATTTTATATAAGGATATATAGATAATCCATTTTCTAAAGTATGTAATACTTTTCCTAAGTTAGTTTCCCACTCAACTAATAGCTTTTGAAAAACAAACTCTGATACATATCTTATTCCTTCAGATGGGGGATGATTCGTAAATTCTACAATAAATGGAAAAAAAGTATTCGGTACAATTACAACATTATCTAAATCATTATCAGTTGGTATTGTTAATTTATTTATTGTACTATAAAATCCATATAAAGTTACATCAGTTTTAACGGGTGTAGTTATTTTTCTTATTTCTATTTGTTCGTCTGGTGTCGTTATTACTACTTCCCTTTGCTTTTCAATTACAGGTTCGACTATCGGAGGAGGTGGTATATTTACTCTTACAGAAGCGATTGGTTCTTCAATTTTACTTAAAAGAGATACTGGCTCCCCTTTTTGTTTTTTTCCACCTTTTAAAATAAATGGTACAGCAGCTAAAGAAGCACCCGCAGTAAATGGTGCTGCTAAAACCGCACCAATACCTGTTAGTAGCTTACCTACCTTTGATTTAAAGAAGTTTCCGATACCTTTGAATAATCCCATACCAATAAATATCTTATTAAGAATTATCTATGTTTTAATTCCAAATAAGATACTAATTCTTTAGCATATCCCCTATGCCCCAATACGCCAGGATGAACATCTTCGATTGGAACTTCATCTACAATTCTACCTTTATTTACCTGAGCCCATTGATATGGAGAACCAATAGGTAGTACACGTTCGGAAAACATTTTTTCCTTAATACCTATCATTTCATAATTAGGTTCTTCACTAATATAAAATGTAATATCATTTAATTGTAAAAATGATAAAAAATTTATCAAATCTCTTGTAAGATTTTGAAATATTGATTTCGGATTTAAAAACTCTTTTGCAAAAGAATCTATTTGAGGTTTTAATTGGTTATTATCTTCTGAATAATTTCTCTTAGAATAATCTCTACAACTAAACCATTCATCTAATATGTTTAGATCAGGATGTATTGTGTAGTTAAATAAAACATAATCACTAAAAGTGTTTGAATAAAATTCTAATCGTTGAAAATCTGCCAGTTCTAATATAACTAATATGTTTTTTCTGATTTCCCAATTATCTGCCAAAAAATCTTGTGTTGTTCGAATTATTCTCTCTATCCCCCCACCACTTTGAGAATCGTTTATAGTTTGTATATGTGTTAAATTTGCAAATATAGAAGGATACGCAACATCTAAACGAGAGTTCCAATAAGGAATGCCATATATCTGATTATAAATTTTTAATACATCTCTTCTACCATCTTCTAAACCTTTTTCAAACCCTTTCTCATCTCTTTCATTCCACTCTACATCATTTATAGTTTCTAATCCACCTCCTTGCGTAAAAGAGCATCCATTGAAATATGCTATTTTAAATCTATCTTTTATCATATTATTTTTTAGATATAAAACTCTCTAATAAAAACTTTTGTCTTTTATTAAGAAGTTCTATCGATTTACCTGTATCTGAAATCGTATATACTAATTCACCATCTTTATTAACCGCCATTTTAAGATATCCCTTTTGAGAACATTCATAGATGGTATCCGATAATCCATCTCTATTAAGTTGGGATACTAATTCAAAAAGTTCTTTTTTTGTTAAATTCATATCACCCACCTCATCCCATTTTTTGGTCATTGATACCTGAAGAGCTATTTTAAGTTTGAGGGGTAATATAAAAGGATATTCATCAAAGAAAGTTCCTTTCTTAAAGAGCTTTACAATTTGCTCAGCTTTTTCGTTTATCTCATCCTGCACATCCATAACATTTCCTTTTTAAATAAATATAAAAAAACGGTGATATAAATACCACCGTTTGTTTGACAGAGTAAGGAATATGTTAATTATCTTAGTTTATAAAACAACATTACTGAAAGGAGAGTTATATTAAATCCATAGTTAAACATAAGTGGATAATCCCATAACCAAACTGAATATATCATCATAAACACCTCACCAAAAAACCACAATAATAAAAAAGGCCAACCTAAGTGACACCTTTTATCTCTGATAGTTCGTACCACTTCCGGTATTGCACAAATGGCTAATAAAAATCCTCCTAAGTATCCAATTAATGTATGTAAAATCATATTACCATATTTGGAATCCACCACAATTGCGGAGGAAAATAATAAAATCTTTAATTCTTCCTAATGAAGTACTATGAGAAGATTCAACTCTTAATCCATCTTCCATAACAACAGTTGAATAATGTATAGATCCGTATTCAAATTGTTGATTTAATATTTGCTCTTTTTCAAGACCGATAAATTTGCCTGTACCCGCTTCGCACCAACTCCCTAAACAAATATAGATTCTATCATCATCATCGGTTAGGTATTCATTCATACCGTCTGATATTAATATCTCAATCGCATCTGCTAACTTATCACACTGCTTTTGTGTACGAAGTCCTTTACCATCGTTTGAACCCCAATAATCAAAATTTATTTTCAATTTAGAATTATAGGCCGCCATCTGACAAATGGCGTGTATTGGTCGCCATCCCCACCAATTTGATGCAAAATAATCTCCTTGTTCACTTATTGGGTTTCTACCTGAAATATCTACTCCCATAATTTTATATTTTAATTTTTAATTGTTTAATGTGCTTACAATCTCTACCTCTACTCCAACCAAATGCTGGGCAAGAACAACTCCATTTACCATCATCATTAACTACCTTATATACATTACCTTTACTTCCCTCCACTTTGTAGTTTGCTTTTATCTTTTTGGGGTTTTCTTTTTTAATATGATTATAGGTTTTTTTAATCCACATTTGGTTTAACTCTTCCCAATCATATCTTCTATCAACTTTTACCCAACCTAAAGATGCATCGGTGGTTACAATGTACCATTGCCCATCAATAACTGATTGAATACAAACTGGTGGTAAAGATGAATTAATTATCATATTAACGATATAAGGTTACAAAATGGCCAAAATGTTTATCAAAGGTTTCTACTAAATGTTCATAATCACCTTTCATCATTTCAGCCTGAATTTCTTTGCTATTTAATCCTAATTCTTTCGCCAAACTGCCAGCAGTACCCAATAGATAAAATGCGTTACCATTAGGCCCCGTCAAATCAATTTCTATTTCGCTATTTTTCTTTTTAGTTTTAATCATAGTTTTATATTTTAAAATCTTTATATGTTTTAGAAAGTTGTTCGGTTTTAATCCACTTTGGTTTAGTTTTAGAACCCTTAATCTGGCAAAGTGTTTTATCACCTTCGGTTTCTAATGCGATATACACCATACCTTGCCAATAGTAAGAATTGACTCTAAAGAATTCGTTTGATTCTAATTGAGGTATCATATTTGTATTATTTAATACCATTTTCGATAAACTTAATTGTAGTAGAAATTCGATTCGTAATGTGAGTTGGTAATCCCAATTGTTTAGCACTTTCCAACATCTCTGTGTAAAGGTATCCATCCCACACTCCACATAATTGGTTATACACTTCGTTGAACCAACTTTTGTTTTGGTCGATGTAAAACATCTCCATTTGATTTAGGGTTTCTCTGTGATACTCCATCCATTCGGAGTTGAATAATTCGTGGCGGTTAAATCGTACAATGTTCATATCTTATCTTTTTATTACATAGTAAAGATAGGAATAAATTTTGGATTTTCCAAGCATTTTAGAAAATATTTTAAAAAAATAACCCATTGAAAATCAATGGGTTAAATTTTCTTTTTTATTTATTTCTCTTTGATAATCGGTTTATTTCTGGAAGAATTGATTCATTTACGAACTTTTTCATCTCATCACCTGTCGCAGGGAAATTTACCAATGATTTCCAATCTTCAGATTCAAATAATCTTCTATCAGATTCAATTGGAAGTAAACTTGATTCATCCCAATATCCATTTGAAAGCCTATTTAATGAGTTATAATATTGTTCTTTATTAGTTCTATCTTTTTCCTGCAATGATAATTCAGTAGCGAATGCTCTTAGAATAGAAACATTCTTTGATGGAACTTTGTAAGTTTCATTTTTGAAAGTATATTCACTTCCAACAACTTTTCTTATATTATCAATTTTATCGGCTAATTTCTTTACTGCCTTTACTATTGGGTTTAATTTTTTATCAAACGTATCAGCGGTAAAATTTAAAGTTCCATAATTAATTTTCTTAGTATTTGTTTTCCAATTTGATTCATCTGCTCTTCCATCTAAGCAAAATGATTGAACAATAGGAGCGGAATTAGGATTTTCTTGCCCTAAGTGTTGGGAAACTTCTTCCATAGATTCTCTTAATTTTCTATATGGAAATAATCTTTCATTATCACCAATGGCTTCAAATGTTTTTTCCCATATTTTTACATACTGAAAAGTTTCCCACTTTAACACCAACGTATTAATTGTGCTCATCAAAGTGGTCATTTCTTCTTCAGTAAGGTGATTTAAATGGTCTAATGTATAAACAGGAACTTCTTCAATTTGATATGAAGTATATCGATTAATCATATCACACGCTGCCTTACAATGGTGAGCATCTACTAAATGCACCTTACCATCTCTTTTAAATCCTATAAAAGTTCGAAGAAGACCTCTAACAGTAATACCATTTCTTGTTTGAGATAATAGTGAATCCATTAGGTCGTAAACGTGAGGTATATTAATATCTCTATTTTTTTCATTATCAACTAAGTCATTAAACTTAACCCATTCAATATTACCCATAGGTAATTTTTTCTTCTCTATGGATGATTCTAATGTTTTAACGTATTCAATATAATTGTTTACCCCTTCTTCACCAATATAATATCGGAATTTTTTATAACTTTCTGCTCTAGATTCTAATCTCCTTAACATTGCAGGAGCTGGTTTTTTGTCCATTAATAGAATAAATGTAAAATCTTCACCATACTCTTTTGTTTCCATAAGAGATTTTACAGAAAATGCAATAGCCTGCTCAGTTGAATCTGATAAACCTGTTTTATCTTCAATGATGTGATTAAATTTTGGTAAATAAAGATCAGTTAATTTTTGATGACCTGAAGTATCGTTTTCATCAATCTTAAATGAAAATTTAGTTGTTTTAAATATTGAACCAACTAAATCACCTTGTGGAAGAAACCCACTTTTTTGAAGTTTCGCTTGTACAAACGATTCCCATTTTTTCCCTTCTTTTGTTTTTTCTGATGCTGCAAAGGATATAGCATCTTCTTTTGAGAACATCTTGCTCATGTTAAAATTGTTTATGTAAGTAAATCTTGTTTATTTACCTACGGTTAATAATATCTCAAATATACAAAAAAATTTTGAATAAACAAAACTTTTTTTTATAAAAAAATAACCCATTGAAAATCAATGGGTTATGTAAAAATATAAATTTATTTTGGTTAGTTTTTTGATTCAACTTCTAATTCAGCATTAGCGTTTAATTGTTGGATATATTCTTCTTCCATATCTCTTAACTGAATCAAATTCTTTTCATATCCTTTAATTTGATTAGTGAGTTTAATTAGAACTTGCTTTAGTATTTCCTTTTTCTTTGGGTCTTTTTCATTATTATAAGGAACTACTGCCTTTTTTCTATCTGCCATCAATTCCTTAATCTTCTTTTCAACTGCTGCCGTTTTTACAAATATCTTTGGAACATTTGAACTTAGTTCGTTTATAGATTCAAACTTAATCATATCCGGACTAAACTTTTCAAAATTTTTTCTCGCCCATTTTACAGCATCTTCATAGGATTTAAATTTAATCCTGTCTTGCTTAAATCCTTTTTCTTTATTTAAAAAATCAATATAAACTTTTTCTTCGTTTACTGATTCTACAACGGTATCTAAATTAAATGGTTTAGTATCATATTCTCCATGACTATCCTTAAACTTACCCAAAGCTACTCCTTTTGTACGAGAATAATCGACAAATACTACATCAAACTTTTTACCATTTGGTAATTTGATTTTCAGTTTATCACCTTTTTTGTATGTTTTGGATTCACTCAATTGATTATTCGTATGTGTTTTAAAGAACGGCCCTCTTCTTATAGTTCTAAAATCTAAACTCATTTCGTTTCCAAAAATTTCCTTTGGGGCAATAATTCTCAATCGAATAGTTCCATTATTATTATCAACACCTAATGTTTCAAAATCTATTTGATTGTATGATTTACCCTTAAATTTAAGATTTTTGCCAGTAATTAGTTTGTGAACTTTACCACCACTAACTGCCTGTGCTTCTTTGAGGCTTCTCTTTTGAAGAACTAATTTGTTGATATCGGAAAATAAATCAGCTATATCCTTATCTAATTTCTTTTCATCAGCACTCATTGGTGATGCTATATCTACATCTGAATAAAGTTTTTTCTTTTTAGCTATTAATACATCTACCTTTTTAAGTAAATCATTCTTTGCTTTATCTAAATCCTTTATGATATCTTCCTTCGATGATTCGGTGACAGATTCAGGAACACAATTAGGGACTTGTCTTCCTCCTTTGTTTTTCATACCGACCTGTTTATACCCTGTCCAGCACTCAGAAAGTATAGATTTTAATTTCATACATATAAATATACTTTTTTATAAAAGAACATCTATATGGGTTAAAATCTTCTTACTGAATGTGATTGAAATCTATGTTGCATCCTTCTACGATGTAAAAATTGCATTCTATCCCATTCCTTTCTATCAAATACAACTATTACTTTATTACCCCTTTTAGTAATACTTTCAGGTTTTGGAAACATTCTCCACTCATGCGGATGAACTTTTTTTAACTCTTCAACCTTTTCAGTGTCTAAAAGATGATTTACATACTCTTTTTCCATTGTTTGTGCATTTAGATTCAATCCAAATAACACTAATCCAATTGTAATTAACGTTTTCATATTATTAATTTATTATAGATATATTTTTTTACTCCGTAAATTATTAATGGTAAGTTAAACTGTGTTAAGTAACCTTTCTTCCATCATTAGAATTTCATCAACTAATCTTTCAAATACTCCTCTAAAATCGGAAAGTTTTAACATCATCTCTTTGGAAACAATTGTTTGAGTAGATATTTGGTTTTCACCTCTAATCGTAACAAAAAAATTATTTGAAAGATTTCGAAAACGATGTTTATCAGTTAATACCGCTAATCTCCACACCGGTCTATCAGGCTTATTAAAATTGAGTATATCAGCCGTATATTTAGTTTCATCAGCATTGTGGATAGGATTTACTATTGTTAATCCTTTATATGTTATACCACTTAATTTTTCCCAACCTTTTATTTTCATTACAAATATATTTTTCGAATAGAATAGTATTTGCCATTACCTAAATCAAATCCCGATATCAATAAATGTTGCTCTGCTTTATCCATTGTTTCAAATTTTAATATACTATATGGATTCGTTTTGTGATTGGTATCTACTATTGCTATATCTTTAAATGAATTACCTATCATTCTAACATAGGTTTTGGCTTCATCGCTTCCAAATGAATTATAAACCGTTTCTATATTTGCTTCCCACATCGTTGGTAAGTGTTCGGTATGAAGTGCCAAATCCTTAGACCACCATTGATTATCCATTAACCACTTACCCTCACTGCATTCATATATACAAAACCAACCTTTCATAACTAATATAGATAAATGTAATCGTTATAATCTGATGATACCAATTTCTGTCTTATTCTTTCATCCGATACTCCAAAATGTTGAGCCGCATCTTTAATAGAATAAAAATCAATGCCTTCACATTTGATTGTATGTAATTGCTCTCTTATTACCACACCTTCCAAACTCTTTTGGTTCTCTTCGTAAGTTACATTAGTAATAGGTTCTTCTAATTGAATCCAATGGCGGTAAAGAGGATTAGTTGAATAGATTCGGTTTCTAATTTCACCTACACTCATATCAATGTAGTTTGAAGCGTGGATAGGTGATTCAAATAGATACCCATCTAAACTAATTTTAAGTACCGGATTTGTTTCATTACCAATTATCTGCCAATCTTTGTATTTGATTTTTGGAGAAAGGCATCTTCTTTCAACTTCGGAAGCAACTAATGTATCCGCATCGATTGATATGGCGGCTTCTCTAAACGATTTATATTTTTTTCCTTCTACTATACATTTGTATTCTCCATCCCATTCTAATTCTTCAGTTGCAAGGTCAGGATTCCCTTTAACAAATGTCAATACATTCTGATGCACCGATGGAACTTTTCGGTTTCTTTCAAAGTAAGTATCACCTACTCTGGATGCGGAATGTTGTGAATTAATTAATATCATATCATTGTAAAATTTGTAACCTACCTCTTCACATATTTTTATCGTATCCGGAACAAATCCTTTGTAACTACCGATTTTGTAACTACCTGTCTTTGTTAGTTCTCTAATTTCTGATACCACAATTGTAAAAAAGCGGTTTGGTTTAAGTTTATTGTATGTTTGTTTTATTATTGATTTATATTTTTTTAAAAAGGTTTGATAATCCATATTAGATAAATCCTCCGGAGAATCCGAATAAATTTCTAAATCATGATAAGGAGGGCAAGTAAATACATAATCATAACTTTCATTTTCTAAAAGGGTTAGCTCCTTATCACTATCACCGAATATCCAATTGGGTTTATGGGATTGTAAACGATTTGCTTCTATTTGGGTTTGAGATAAATCTATACCATCGTATCTCAACCCCATTTCGGTTGCAACGATTCCTCTCACACTACCACCTGCAAATGGGTCTAATACCTTTCCATTTCGAAGTGCGAACCATTCATACATCTTTTCACAAAGGGTTGCATCAAAGATAGAAACGGTGTTTTCTTCGGTATCCCAAAAGCGTGATTTAGATATGGTTGCCTCTCTACCTAACTCTGATTTTATTCCATAGGTATTTATCCACCACCTCTTACGGTCTTGCCACTCTTTGGTTCTAGAATCTAAAATGGAAAAGGGTTTTATCATCCTTTAAGTAAGAATAGGATAAAAAGAATTGCCATTCGGAATGCGTGGAAAAGAATAAATGTTCCTAATCCAACTCCGATTAATTTAAGGATTAATTCAATCCAATTGTGAATCTCTTTCTTATCCATAACAATTAATTTGTTTTATTATTTAATAATTCCATTTTTTCTAAAAGATAACCTTTCATCTCTTCATAATCATATTCTTTTGTACCATCATCTTTTATATAATGATAGATAGGAACTTTAATATAATCCGTTTCCAACTCGGATTCGTATTCAGCAGCCTTATCTAATACCCAATGTTTTAAGGCATCACTACTATACTTCATACCAACAATTAGAGTTTGAAAGGCTTCCATCACTTCATCCAAATCTAAATCAGAATGGTCAATCTCAACTGAGGTTTTGGTATCATAAGTTTGAGCGGTGAAAATGGAAGGTTTATTCCAATTCGTATTGAAATTTTTAATATTCATAAATAGGTTTATTGAAGTGGAAAATATTTTTCAATTGCTTCTAACCTATCATCTGCATCGACTAAAGTTTTTAAAGCATCTTCTGCGTTTTTGTAGAAATCATCAGTAGAATGGTCTCCGATACCAACTGCTTTGTACTCTAATAATTCTAAAGTAAGTAATGCCTTTGCTTTATCAGCTTCGGCGGTTGCTCGTAACATTTTTGCTAATTTGCTCATTTTCGTTTGTTTTTAATTTTTGATTTAATATAATAGATTGGGAAATATAAGAATAGTATTAGGATATATAAGGAAAGAGTTCCGGTAATGAAAATAGTATATCCAATTAATAAGGTTGTATATTTTATATGATTAATCAGTTTCATTTTTAATTTCTTCCGCTTGTGGAATATGGCGACAAAATAGTATTTGACCATTATGTCTGAGTGCAATATCACATAACCAATATCGTTTTACTTCATCGATATGTTTAACGCTTCCATCTCTCACTTTGCGATAAACCCAATAGAGTTCATCTTTATATGTTATCAGTTCTTTACCTAAACTCATAAACTATTCCATATACCAACCGCACCTACAATTAACCAAAATGTATTAAGTAAAATGTATGGTCGGTTGTTTCTCTCCCACGCACAATAAGTTAATACAACTGCATCGGCAGTATTGATAATCCACATAGTTAGGAGTGGAGTTTCCTTTCCCATAATGGCTAGCATCGCGAAGGAAAAGATTCGCATCACTACACCAATACCTTCTAATAGTTCTAAAACTTTTTCTGATTTAATTACTTTCATTATTTAATTCTTTTTCCGTTTTTATATACCCACAATTCATCTACCCCTTCCTTGTTGGTGACAATGAAGGTAAAAATCTCATCCTTCTTAAAAAGGGATTTTATCCAATTCAAAACCTTTCTCATAAATTTAGTTTAGACAAAGTGGGCCGAACTTTTCTTCGAAGGTAGGAGGTCTAAAAAAATCATCAATCTTTTCTCTTACCACATTCATCGCCCTTTCGGAATCTTCCCATTCATAATCGTTCACTCTTTCGGTAATATAAGCGTGGATACACTTCATAATAATAGGTAGAGGAAGGGATAGTTCCGTAAGGTAAGGAAGTAATTCTTCGTTTACTTCTTCGTTCAATTGTTCGTGGGAAACTTTCATATTAATAAATATTAAATTGTAGTACAATCTTCAAAAGCGAAATGATATGCATCGGTAGGATGAATGCCACCATCGATATAACTTTGCGCCTTTTCTTCTACTTCGGTTCTTACACCCCACGCGGAGGCCTCAATCAATACCAATTCAATGTCTTGTAAATCTCCAATTGTTAAATCATACTTTGTGTTCATAGTTTTATGTTTTAAAAAGGTAATTCATCTAATTGATTATAAATAAACTCTGCTATTCTTTCGTTGATAATACCTATCATCACTTCATTATGGGTTAGATAAGAAGTATAGTGTATGTTACCCGATTTGAAATCTAAGTGGTATCTCCCACTTCCATTTTTGCGCCGAGAAAGAATAGTATTGATTCTTTTACCATTCCATTCTACCATCATTTCGTAATCGGAAAAATCTTCTTCAATTGAAATGATATCAAATCGAAACTTATTAATGTTATTAAGAGTTACCTCATAGTGACCGATGATTTTGCGAAAATTTTGGATGGTAAGAGAAATCTCTTTCGCTTTATCCACCATTTCCTGCACATCGGTAAGGAAATCCTTCCAATCCTTTTTATGACCGTATTTGGAATAGAGTTGTTGAACATCCATCCCAATCGTTCTTAATAATATCTCATCGATTTCCTTCATTCACCCTTTCGGTTTCCAGTCCTAAAATTCGTCCATTCGATTTAGAATAAGCCTTTTGATAGTTAATCCACATCACACTATCCCAATTTTCCCTCTTTT
>VFQS010000262.1_pt1 | contig 67522 bp, 80 predicted proteins | sample 3512361 | NCBI WGS metagenome assembly VFQS01 (sample SAMN10412375, study PRJNA504923) | tailings metagenome | isolation source: Relicate 1 Philex TSF3 active mining | place: Philippines | reverse complement strand
TAAATAATTACATTTAATTCTTTAATATATTTTTAAAATATTTTATAATCTACCAGTACCATTATCTATAAATTTTTTACCTCCTAATGCTAAATATTCTTTTTTTGCTTTATCCATTTCAACACAATATTTAGCATATTCTTCTTCCTCTTTTTTTATCACGTATCGTTTGAATATTTTGAAATGTGTATTTAAACTCATTTGTTTTTATGAATTTAAATTAAGAAAAATAAATAATCATTTTTTTAAATCCATTCTAATAATAATTGATTTAATTCATCTTGATTATTACAATAATAATTATAATTAGGAAAATTAAAAAATATATTATTTATATGAAAATAACATATATTATCTAAATAAATCTTAATTATATTATAACAATAATATTTTTTTTCATCTTGGCTAATATCATCAATAATTAGGAGATTATTAATTAAAGATAATGAATTACATATAATATAATTTAAAAATATATTAGGAAATAATAATTTTATTAAAATTTCATAATATTCATAAGATAATAACATATTTGAAATAATCAAAAAATAATATGCATAACTTTTACACCATAATTCCAAAAATAAAAATAACATTTCTTTTAGTTAATTTTTTTTTGACAATAATAATAAGTTTTATTGCTATTTTCTTAAGTCTTTTATTAAAAAAAAATGATTTATTTATATAAATAATTAGTTTATAATAAATATAATTATGACTGCAAAAATAAATTTTATGGCTTCTGCTATTATGATTAGTAGCACATATTTAGTTGGATATTATTCAAATCAAATAGGTAAAAATCTTGCTAAATATAAAAGTAATATAATAAAAGAAAAATTAATGACAAATAAAAAAATTAATAAAAAAAATAAAGATTTTATTGATTATAAATATTCTTAAATTTTTTTTAATCTCCAAATAATTCAAATTAATTTTATTTGGATTAATTTTAAAAAGTCATTAAAATTTAATTATAAAAAATCAATATAATTATAATGGAAAAAATTATTATTCATATTTCTGGTGCATCAGGTTCAGGTAAAACTATATTAGGTAATAAACTAAAAAAACCATTGATATTGTGTGTATATATTATTATCTATATCTTAAAATAGGATTTGAAAAAAATATCTAATAAACTTCTATAAGGTTCTTATAAATTCTTTAAATCTTTTATTTAAATAAAAAAATGATATATAATTATAACTTTTAATATAATTATAAACAATGGATTTTAAAAGCCTATCATATGATGAATTAATTGATTATTGTAAAACTAATAATATTAATTATCAAACTAAACAAAAAAAAAATAAAGCTCATAAAACTTTATTAAAAGATTTAATAGTTTTATATAAAGATAAACCTGTTGAAATACCAACAGATAATTCAAATAATCTTGAATCTATTATTCGACAATGTCATAATTATTTATATAAAAGTTCAGGTGTAGTAGGTTCTAAAGCTCAAAATGATATTATGAGAATTCTTATTCTTCGTATTATTAATGTTTTAGTTGCAACTAAAAACCCTTATATGTTAGAATTAATTGAAAATTATAAAAATACAAATTTAATTTTTCAAGATTTTAAGGAAAGTTATAATAATAATTTAGATGAAATTAAAAATAGTGAAGTTAAACTTATTATTCAAGAACATTTAAATTATCTTGATTATCTTAATGATATTACTAAAATATTAGAATATAAAGGTAAAGATTTTAATGAAGAATTTAAAGAATTTATTTTAAATTGTATTTCTGAAATATTTAATAATATTTATTCAAAAGATGATTATATATTTAATACTCCTAATAAAAATGATATACTAGAATTAATAAGAATTATTTCAAAAATTAATATTTCATCTGATTTTATTGATAATTTTGCACAATTAAACGGAGATATTCATGAAATGTTTCTTAAATATCAAGGTAATGTAAATTCGAAGGAATTAGGACAATTCTTTACACCAAGAATAGTAATTGATAAAATTATTAATGATTGTGGATTTAAAGAACTTATTAATAGTTTAGATGGAAATAATTTAAGTTTATTTGATCCTTGTATGGGAACTGGCGGAATGCTATGTTATACTTATAATAATTGTAAAAATAAAATTGATTCAAATTTAATTTATGGTTGTGATGTTGAAAAAGATACTATTAAAATGGGAATAGCTTCTTTAATTATTACAACTAATAAATATAATAATAATATCATAAGATGTAATTCATTAACTGAAAATCCTTATTTATTTAATAATACTAAATTTAATGTAATATTTACTAATCCACCTTTTGGAACTAAAAATAATTATAAAGAATTAAAAGAATATTTTAAAGATAAAGAAGATTTATTTAAAGAAATTTATCCTATAAATACAAATAAAGGAACTAATTTATTTATTCAATCAATAATTTATCAATTAAAAGAAAATGGATTAGCTTGTATTATTTTACCAGATGGTGAGATAATGACAGGAAAAAGTAATTTAAATATAAGAAAATTTATTCTTGATAAATGTAAAATTCATAAGATTATAGATATTCAAGGTGGAACATTTACAAATACAGGAATTAAAACAAAAGCATTAATTCTTCAGAAAGGTAATTATGATAATTATAATCAAGAAATAGAATATTTAGAAATCACAGAAAAAGAAGTAAAAAATATTGGTGTTCAAAAATTAAATTATGATTATCAATTTAATTTTCAAAAAGAAGAAATTAAAATAATATATGATCATTCAATTGAAATTAAAAAACTTGGTGATATTTGCGAATATTTGCCAAAATCTAATAAATTAAAAGCATCTGATGGATTAATTGAAGGTAAATATAAATTCTATACTTGTAGTCAAAATAAAAAATTATATTATAATGAGTATGAATATAAAGAATATTCTATAATATTAGGTCGTGGTGGTAATCCTTCAATTTATTATGATAAAGAATTTAGTATATCTCATGATGATATTTATGTTATGAAAAATAAAAAAGATAATTATAAATTAAAATATATTTATTATTATTTTAAATTAAATTTATCAATGTTAGAAAATGGATTTGTAGGTTTAGGTATTAAACATTTATCAAAAGAATATATTACTAATTTAGAAATTCCTATTCCATCATTAGAAAAACAAAATAAAATAGTGGAATATTTAGATTTATTAGAAAATTTAAATAAAATTAATAAAGATAAAGTTGAAAATTTAAAAAAAACAAATGAAAATTATTTAAACTATATATTATTATTTAATAAAGATATTGAATTAATTGAATTTGTTGAAATGTTTCATTTAATTAAAGGAACTATTCAAAGTTCAAAAGTTGTTGAAGATGAAAATGGAGATATTTCTTTTATATCAAAGGAAAATATTAATAAAAATATTAAAAAAATTAAAAATGATAATTTTAATGTTAATGCATTATATATAGCAAATGCATTTAATGGAAATGGTAAATGTCCTATATATTATTTTAAAAATAAAAGTATTCATAGTAATTTATTATATCATATTAATATAAATAAAAATAATACGGATAAAATTAATATTAAGTATATTTATTATTACTTATTATCTAAAAAAGAATATATTGAAGATAAAATTCAGAAAGGATTAGCTAATAAATTATTGGATGTTGAAAAATTTAATTTAATGAAAATCCCAATTCCATCAATTAAAAAACAAAATGAAATAGTGGAATATTTAGATTTAAATAATGAAAATATTAAAATTCTAGAAAAAGAAATTGAATTTAATAAAAAACAAAGTGAAGAATTTATTAAGAATGCTTTAACTTAATCTAATTTAAATTTTATTTTTTCATTAGTAATTAATTTTTATCATTTTAATTATTTCTTTTTATTATTCCAATTGCATCTCGACATTGAACTTACATATTTATTTCTAGGCACCAAGTATAACCTTTAAACCCATTATCATTTGTTAATTTAATATTATTGATGCAGCAATTGATTTATAAACATCAATCAAAATTCTAAAATATTTAATTAAAACAGATATTAAAATAATTTTCTATAATAGAATTATTTAAATTTTTATTATAATTTGGTATTAATATTAATTTTTTGTTTATAATCATTAATATTAGAAATTCTAATAATTTATTTTTTATTTAAATTTATCAAATACTATAAAATCATCTTTAGAACCTCCATAATAATACCATAAACATTCATTTGGTATTTTTTTATCATTTTGATGTAAAAATAATAATATTTTTGAATAATTATTTAAATTTTTTTTATATAATAATAAGTTTTTGCATTTTTTAATTGCTTCTATGCATTCATTTCTATTATAATAAGGATTTTCATTAATTCTATAAGTATTTGTAAAATCAAATTTTGGAAATGTTATAAATAAATTTTCAGGTAATTTTAAATGTATATTATTATTTTTATAATTTTCATAACTAGCTAAATTATGAATATTATTATATAATAATTGTATTTCTAATTTTTTAATAGTCCATTCTTTATTATTATTATGAATATCATAAATAATTGTTTCTATTTCTGCATCAATTATTTTATCTTCTTCTTTTTTCTTTTCAAATTCAATTTTATCTTTATTTGAATTATATTTATTTTCTATAATAATTCTATTTAATTCTAATTCTAAATCTATTACTAAATATTTAATTACTTCTTTTATTTTTTCATACATATTCGCATTATCTTTATCATCTATATAAACAGGTAATATTATGTCTGTTTTTTTTTCTTTATTTTTACCATTTTCTCCATTACAATCAGGTCTTGTACCTCTTCCAATACATTGAATTATATCTTTAACTGATAATTTTGGATCATTAAATATTAAATAATCTATTTTATTATTATCATAGCCCATAGAATACATACCAACAACATAAGCAAATGAATTTTCTTTAAATCCATTTATATCAAATAAATTAATAGGAATATTACTATAATTCTTTTTAAATTTTTTAATAGTTTCATCATTTAATAATAGAAATGGTTTAATATTTGTTTGTGAATTTTTAAACAATTCATAATGATATAGAAATCTTTCAATTGCATTTTCACAAGAATTATTAAAACTCATTCCTAATTTTTTCTTTAAATCATTAAATTTCCATAAAGAATAATTAATAATACTTTTATAACTATTTAAATTATATTTTTCTTTATAAATATATGTATTTAATTTACATAACCAATCTTCATTCATTAATTTAGAAACTTTAATTGGTGAATATATATCACCATAAATATTTTTGAATTTAAATATATGTTCTTTATTTGGAGATGCTGACGTAAATAAACGATATTTAATATAAATATTATCTAGTAATAAGAAATCTTTTATTTTATCATTTGTCCAACTATCTAAACCCCAATGTGCTTCATCAAACCATAATAAAACATCATTTAAATTTTCATTTTTAATTATAGAATAAACTTTTTTAAATGATTGAGTGCATTTGCAAATAATATTAATATCTGGATTTTTTAATAAAGATTTATATTTATTTTGAATATTTTGTTCGCAAATATTAATTCTAGGTGTTAAAATAATTATAACTTTGGGATTTATTAAATTAAATATAGAATAAGCTATATAAGATTTACCTGCACCTGTTGCTAATTCCAAATATAATTTAGTTTCTTTTTTAATAATTTCAAATCCTTTATTAATAATTTCTATTTGATAATCACGAAATATAAATTCAATTTCTTTTTTAAATTTAAATAAATCTTTATTAATTTTATAATCACTTTTACAATCATAATTTACAATATAATTATTAATATCATTAACATCAATTTCTTGAATATTAATTCCCAAAATTTTAAAATCTTCTTTTATTATTAGTTCTAATAATTCTAAACCATCTTTATAAATAAATTCAGTTCCTCCACCAGTATTCACAAGATACTTGCGAATATCAATTAAATTTTTGAAATTAAAATTAAATTCTTTAATTAATTCATTTATATAATCTTTATTTCTACTAATTATAGAAATTATTTTATCAATTTGATTATAATTTAATCTATAATCATCTGTTAAATTATATTTAAAGAGTTTTTTATAAAATGTTTTATATGAATGTTGATCACTATTAATTCTATTTTTAGGATTTGAAGTAATACCATATTTATATTTATGTATCCAATCTTGATTTGATTGAATATAAAAGAAATTATCCATTTTTTATAATTTAAAAATAAATGATTTATTAAAATCAATTTTTTTTATATAAAAATAATTTTTAAAATTAACGATTTTTATAATCTACTTATAATAATTTACTTTTATATTTATATATATATATAATAAAAATAAGTATAGATACTATAAAAAATAAACTTGGTGGTAATTTAAAAATAACTAATATACCTATAAAATCTATAAAATTAATAAGTCCTTGGAATTATCATAATAGATTATAATAATTATGATCAAGAAGATAATATAAATAAATTTATTGGTTCTTTTGAAATATATCAAATTGAAAAATTATCACAATTTAAAGTAAATATATTATCATTTTTATAAATACAGATGGAACGAATAAAAATTTGATAAAGAAGATATTGTAAAAGATTTATATAATATTTTACTTAAAAAAATAATTAAACTTAAGGATTGTTTATAACTTTATTTTGAATAATAACATTTCCATTTGGTGTAATAACACCACTATCACCATTAGACATAACTACATTTCCATTAAGTGTAACATAACCACTTGGAATATTTGTAAAAGACATCATTTTTTATTTATTATATATATATTATTTTTATATATAAAAAACTTAAATTAATTAAGATGATTTTATGAAAGATAAAAAATTTTGACAATAATAATAAAAAATATTATTAATTCCTTAAATCTCTTTAATCTCCAAATAATTCTTCTATATAATCATAATCAGGATTTTTAAAGACCCTAGATGGTTTCATTACTTCTTTAATAAGTTCTTCATATATTGCTTGATTATTCTTTTTCATTGCTTCATAATCCAATTCAAATATTGATGGATTTAAAGATAAATTATACCAATTTATTTTATCTTGATTATCTTTAAGTAACTCAATAGCATTTGGATTTCTTGATAACCTATTCCAATCAATTTTATCTGGATTTTCTTTAAGTAACTCAATAGCATTTGGATTTAAAGATAAATACATCCAATCAATTTTATCTTTATTCTCTTCTAAAATCTTAATAGCATTTGGGTTTAGTGATAACCATCCCCAATAAATTTTATCTGGATTTTCTTTAAGTAACTCAATTGCATTTGGATTTCTTGATAACCTATTCCAATAAATTTTATCTGGATTTTCTTTAAGTAACTCAATAGCATTTGGATTTAATGATAATTCAGACCAATGAATATTATGTTGATTTGCTTCAAGAAGTCTAATAGCACCTAGATTTCCTGATAAATTCCACCAATTAATATAAGATTTATTTGCTTCTAAAAGTTCAATTGCATTAGGATTACTTGATAGGTGTTTCCAATCAATTTTATCTTTATTAGCTTTAAGAAATCTAATAGCATTTGGATTTTTTGACAATTTCCACCAAACAATATTAGATTTATAAGCTTCCAATAGTTTAATGGCATTTGGATTTTCTGATAACCATCCCCAATGAATTTTATCTTGGTTTGCTTCAAGAAGTTCAATTGCATTTGGATTTAAAGATAAATATGACCAATTTAGTTTGCTTTTATCAATCCAATTTTTCAATTTCCAAATTGGTTTATTCAAACTCATTTGTTTTTATGAATTTAAATATTAATAAAAAAATCATTTTTTTATTTAATCTCCAAATAATTCCTCGATATAATCGTAATCTGGATTTTTAAAGACCCTCAAAGGCAAAATTTACACAAATATCGATTGCTGAAAAATATTATTATTATTACATGGCGCATGAGAAATACAAATATTTCAACAACTTGAACTTGAAGAAGTCAAAAATAATATAAATTAAAAATAAAAGAATTTATTTTATATTAGTTTAGTTACTTTATTCCAAAATAAAATATAATCAAAATAATATTCTTTTATATTATCAAAATAACCATATTTATTATCAATGTAATAACTATTAGAATAACTTAATAAAGGTTCATTATATTTTTCTAATAATTGAATATTTTTATTTTTAACAATATATTTTTTATTTTTATTATATTTAAATTTTTTATAAAAATATTTTAATTGAAATGTTCTTTTTTCACAATTTTTACCAAAACAGTATCCATTAAATCTATTTTCACCACTATATGCAGTTGATAATATTATACAATATTTATTTTTTAATTTATTTTTTAAATAATAACCACAATAATATTTATGATTTTTATTTTTAATATATAAATAATTACTATCATCTAATTTTAAATTACTAATATGTGAATTGTGAGCCCATAAAAAATTACACCAACCGAAAAAATTAATGGGACAAGATTATTTATTTTTATACATTCTAAAACTATGTTTTAGGTAATTTGTTAAATGCTCTCTCTTTATTTTAGTTGTTATTATATCATTTATTACTCTTTCTATATCTTCATATGTATTTGGACTTTCTTTTTTAATGTAATGCTTTAATTGACTAAAAAACTCTTCTATTGCGTTAGTTTCTGGATGATATGGAACACTATATAATAAACTATTATCAGTTTCTTCTATAAGTTCTCTTATTTGTTTAGAACGATGTATTACTGCATTATCCATAATAATTAGATAATTTTTATATTTATCTTTAATGCTTTTATTATAAAAATCTAATATATTTTGTGTTTTTAATCCACTTTTTAGATCTTTATATAGAACATAATCTATTATTTTATTAGCACTAATCGCAAATAATAAATTATATTTTTTATAAGGATACTTATAAGTTTTATCTATTACTCTGGTTCCACTTCTACTTCTTCCATAAGATGGTTTTATATTTAGATAAATAGAAGTTTCATCTAAACAAATTGTTTTATCATAACTAAACTTTTTCAAATTTTTATAAAATGCTTCTAAATCTTCTTTTTCTTGACCTTCTTTCTTTTCAGGATAATATTTACTTCTTAATTTCTTTCTTGTAATTTTATTTTTATGTAAAATATTATATATTGAATGGTCTGATAATTTTACTTTATATATTTCATTTATCAATTTAGAAAATTCTAACAAAATAAATTTAGGTTGTTGGATATATTTTAACATAACTTTTTAACAAATAATATTATTTCTGGTGTAATTTTAGTATTTTTATGCTCTCTATCTTTTCTCTTAATATCACCATCTTTGTTATATTTTATCTTCCATCTTGATAAAGATTGTATTTTACAATTAAAAATTTTATTATGTGTTAAGTAATATTTAACAGCAGTTAATTTATAATCTTTGCTATGCTGTTCAACCATTCTTTATATTTAAATATAATTTATTATATAACAATATGGATATTATTGAATTGGTAAAAGAAAATAAAAAACTTAAAACAGAAATAATAGAGTTAAAAGAACAATTAAAAAAATATACTTATGGTAATACTCACAGAAGATACTATGAAAAAAATAAAGAGAAAATAAAAGAAGATAGAACAAATTATTTAAAAAAGTTAAAAGAAGAAAACCCAGAGAAATTAAAAGAATATAGAAAAAAAGCATATGAAAATCAAAAGAAAAAATTAAAAGAAATTATATAATATTAAATTTTTTTTCTAATAAACAAATTCTTTTATTACAATTAATAAATCTTTCTTCAAAACAAGATAAACGATTGTTAATTGCTATAAGTTTAATATTAATAGAATTTATTTTATCTTCAATATCACTTAATATTTCTGAATTTGTTTTTATTTCATCTTTTGCATCATCAATCCATATAAAAATTTGAGTAAATTTAAGATTATAAGTATTAATCCAACTATTCATTGTTTCTATATTTTTATTTAAATGTTCATTAACACAAGATATATTATTTTTAATATTAGATATTTCTGAAGATATTATATATCCTAATTCCATTTTTTGGCATTTTTTTTTAATAAATATATCATTTTTTATTTAAAAACTATATAAAAATAACTTTATAATATTATATAGTATTATACAATTATGAAAAAACCTCCTGATAAGTATAAATGTATTAAATTACCTATCAATTATATATTCAATAAAAATGAAGAAAGTCATAATATTTTTAATATTATTCAAGATGCTGTTTATAGAACTAATTATATTACTACTAAAACAAGTTTATTATTAAGGTTATGGTGTTTAGATAAGTATCATAATGATATTGAAATTCCTTTAATTGATGAAAATACTATTAAAATGTGTATGAAGTCTTTACTATTACCATCTCGTGGTCCTAAACCTAAAAATAATAATCTTCTTTTATTTAATGAATTTAAACAATTACATTCATTTAGTTTAGAGGATGGTAATAATCTTTCTGCTATTTTAGATTATTATGCTATTACTATTTTTACTTCTATTGAAAATAATATTAAAATGCATTTTTTTGATTATGTCAATCGTTTTATAAATTCTTATTTTAAGGTTTTTTATAATAATGAAATCAATAATAAAGAATTTAAAAAACAATTGTTTAAAGATTTATATGTTGTTAAAAATGATATTATTAAAGGAACATTAAATGCTAATGAAAAGTTCCATAATTGGATTAAAGAATATCGTTATAAAATTGTTCCTGAAGATTATGAAGTTAATTATTATTATGATCTTAAGACAACTCCTCAAAAGTATCTTAAATATATGATTTTTATGAATATTGAATTAGAGAAAATAGAAGGTAAAATGTATCAATTTTTTCCTATACAATCTTCTATTATACCTAATCATATACAAATTGATACAAAATCAGTAATAGAACTTTTAGTAGATAAAGAAAAGAAGAAGTATTTAGATAATATTGAATTAAATAAAGAGTTTTTATGGGATAAATTCTTTAATATAACTCAAAAAATAAAAGATTATAAGTTTGATAATACTATTATTACAGATGGTTATGCTACTTCTTTAAGATTTATTCATAAAGATTATATTGAAGGTGAAAAAATCAAAAAAGATAAAATGAAGAAAGGAAAAAAAGATGCACGAGAAATGACAGAAGAAGATAAGGAGAAAAAGAAACTTGCTAAAAAGAAAGAGTTAAATAAATTAAAACAAAATGAAAAACCTAAAAAAGTTGAAAAAATATATGAGTTTCCGTATATAGATGATGTAGATAAAGAAGAATTAAAAGGAAATCATATTTTTATAGACCCTGGAAAGAGAAGTTTATTTACTATGATGAATGATGATGGTAAGTTTTATTCTTATACAAACAAACAACGAATAAATGAAACTAAAAGATTAAAATATCAGAAAATTCTTAAAAAATATAAAGATGAATTAAATATTACATCAAAAGAAAATGAATTATCATCATATAATTCTAAAAGTTGTAATATTACTAAATATAATGATTTTATTACTAAAAAATTAAGTACTAATGAAGTGTTATATAAACTTTATCAAAATACTAAATTTAGACAATATAAATGGTATGCTTTTATAAATAAAAAAAGAACAGAAGATAATATGCTGAATAAAATTGAAAAGACATTTACAAAAGATAGTATTATTATAATTGGTGATTGGAGTATTGGTAAGCAAATGAAAAACTTTATTTCTACTCCTAATTTATCATTAAAGAGAAAATTACAAGAGCGTTTTAAGGTTTATGATATAGATGAATATAGGACTTCTTGTTTAAATTACAAGACAGAAGAATTATGTAATAACTTATATTTACCAGATAAGAAAAATAAAGAACGAAAGATGCATTCTATCCTAACATATAAAATGGAAAATAAACGGAATGGTTGTATCAATCGTGATAAAAATGGTTGTAAGAATATTCAGAAGGTATTTAATTATTATATGGAATATAATGAACGACCAGAAAAATACAAAAGATGAGTTGATTTACAAAAACTACAAACCGCTTTAATAGAGCCGTCAAATTGTAGTTAGTTGCTTTAATGTAATCATTTACATACAATAGAAAAATAAATAACAAGATTATTATATTTATTATAATGGTCTTGTCCCATTTATCTTTTCGGTTGGTGTAATATTAGATGATTTATAATTTTTTATTATTATTTTATACATATCATAATCTCTATCTATTTTATCATTATCAATACCAATTATTGTAATTCGATCTTTATATTTTCTAATATATTTTATAATTTTTATAAAAATATTACTTTCCATTGCATGAGTAATATATTGCCATAATTTACCACCAATATAATTATCATTTTTAATAGGTTTTTCGTATTTAATTCCTTTAAATTTAATAAATTTTTTATCTTTTTCAGACCATATAGTATTATTCATTATATTTTCTGCTTGCCATATAGACATTTCATTAAAAATTACTATTTTTTTATTTGTATTTTTTAATACATATTTTAGAAAATCAAATCTAAATTTCCAACTTTCTAAAATACCGTGTGAAAATTCACCAATACCAATAATAGTATATTTTTTAATTAAATTATTGAAAATCATATTATTATTAATATTTTTCTAATTATAGCAAATATATATATAAAAAATAATTATTATTAATTATAATTACAATAATAATGACAAATCCATTTAATCCACAATGGTTAGGATTTTCACCTGCAAGTGATAAACAAATTGCCGGTGGTTCAGCTCCATTCGTATATAATTATATGCCACATGATAGTCAGTCATGTATAACAGCAAAGTCTATGTTTAATACTGCACATGCTGAAATGTATAGTCCTAATCATATAATTAAATCTAATCCTGCAAGTAGTATTATTCAAAGTTCAATGTTAAAAACACATGAAAATACTATTCAGAATTTGTGTAATCCAAGTTTTCAAATAGATACGAATATAAATTATAATGCTTTGGGAATGCCAACTCCATCATTTACTTTTTCATAAATATATTTTCTTTATATAAAGAAAATGATAGGTATAAATACAATTACAAATTCATTTGGTAATAATAAAGATATAACAAATTTACCACCAAAACCTAAAAAAGTAGTAAGTCCATGGAATAAAAAATGATTTATTTTTATTAATTTTTATTATAAATAATCACAAAATGGAAGCAAGATGCAATACTTGTAAAGTAGCAACTTATGGAGAAGCAGGAAGAAAATTACTAATAGAAAAACAATATTATTGGTGTGTAAATTGCTTATTTGTATTTAAGGTATTTAGTCCATTTCCTGCAGAATATTTTCAACCAGAAGTAGATGTTAATTATGTTTTAGATAAGCAAAAGAGAATGTGGGAATGTGGAAAAAGAGATAACTATTTCAAAAATAAATAAACAAAAAATAAGCAAATTTAAATTAATTGTTTTTGTTTATTTACTAAAATTATTACATATAATCATTTATTTTTTCTTAAAAATTAATATTTGATAAATTTTTAATTATATTGCTTTTATATTCATTCCAATCAATAATATTTCTTTCAATATAAATATTATGTTCTATTATACCTTGCATTGTAAGTTTTAATGACATCATGAATTATAAATATAATCATTTTTTATTTCCAAATAATTCCTTTACATAATTTTTAGATATAAAAAAAATGATTATATTTATTTAAATAAATTGAATAATCTTGATATGAATGAGAATGAAGAAAAAATAAATTTAATAAAACAAATTTACGAATATAATAAAAAAGGTTATAATCTTGATAAACAGTATTCAATATCTGATGATATTGATAAATTGAAATTTCAGTTAGCACTATTACAAGAAAATGAACGCAAATTGCATATTGAAAAAGAATTAAAATTTTATGAATTACTATTTAAAATTAATTCTAGTTTATCAGGCAAACCAATTTCTCCAAAAGAAGAATTATTAAAATATTGTTATGGTTCAAAGGAATATTATGAATATCATAAAGAATAATTATAAAAAAATTTAATGAAAACTAGATTTATAGTTATGGAGTTGCTATAAAACAATAAAATTAATCTCCAAATAATTCCTCAATGTAATCATAATCAGGATTTTTAAAGACCCTTGAAGGTTTCATGACTTCCTTAATTAACTCTTCATATAACTTTTCATTATTCTTTCTCATAGCTTCATAATCCAATTGAAAAATAGAAGGATTTCTTGATATATTACACCAATTAATTTTATCCGTATTTTTTTTTAATAATTCAAGAGCGTTTGGATTTAAAGATAAATAAGACCAATCAATTTTATCGCGATTTTCTTCAAGAATCTTAATTGCATTTGGATTTAATGAAAACCGACTCCAACTAATTTTATCTTTATTTTTTTCTAATAATTCAAGAGCGTTTGGATTTATTGAAAGCCAATGCCAATTAATTTTATTTTGATTTTTTTCTAAAAGTTTAATGGCATTTGGATTACAACATAAATTAAACCAATGTATATTTTCTGGATTTTTTAATAGATATTCAATTGCTTTTGGATTTGTATTTAAGCAAAATTGATGAAACACTATACTATTTTTATTTTTAAATAATATATCTAATGCATTTTTATTAGATGATAAATAAAACCATCTAATATTTTCTGGATTTTCTTCTAGAAGTTTAATTGCATTTGGATTAGTTGATAAATAAGACCAATTAATTTTATCTCGATTTTTTTCAAGTATTTCGATAGCATTTGGATTAGATTATAAATTACGCCAATCTATTTTATCCGGATTTCTTTTTAATAATTCAATCGCATTTTCATTATAAGATAATATAGACCAATTAATTTTATGTTTGTTTTTTTCTAACAATTCAATAGCAATTGGATTTGAATTTCTACTAAATAAATTCCATTCAATTAATTCTGGATTTTCCAAAAGATAATCTATTGCTTTTTCATTTTCAGATAAACAATAATAATTTAATTTATCTTTATCTATCCAATCTCTTAATTTCCAAATTGGTCTATTTAAACTCATTCGTTTTTATAATTTTAAATTAATAAAAATAAAAAATCAATTTTTATTTTAATCTCCAAATAATTCCTCAATATAATCGTAATCTGGATTTTTAAAGACCCTCGAAGGTTTCATTACTTCTTTTATTAGTTCTTCATACATTTCTTGATTATTCTTTTTCATTTCTTCATAATCTAATTCAAAGATTGCAGGATTACTCGATAAATTTCTATAACAAATTTTATTTGGATTTTCCTTTAATAATTCAATTGCATTTTCATTAGATGATAAAGCTTGCCAATTAATTTTATCTGGATTTCTTTTTATTTGTTCTCGTAATAATTCAATTCCATTTGGATTAAATGATAATGCATACCAATGAATTTTATTTTGGTTATTTTTTAGAATTTCAATTGAATTTAGGTTTATACTTAAATTATACCAATTAATTTTTTTTGGATTTTCTTTTAATAATTCAATTGCATTTACATTACCTGATAATGTTGTCCAATTGATTTTCGTTTTATTTTCTCTTAATAATTCAATTGCATTTATATTAGATGATAAAACAGTCCAATTAATTTTTTCTTGATTTTCTTTCAATAATTCAATAGCATTTATATTAGCTGATAATGATGTCCAATTAATTTTATCTTGGTTTTCTTTAAGAATTTTAATTGCATTTGGATTAGATGAAAAATAATACCAACAAATTTTTTTAGGATTTTTGTTTAAATAATCAATTGTATTTTTATTTATTGATAATAAATTATAATAAATTTTATTTTGATTTTTTAATATTATTTCTAATGCATTTTCATTAGATGAAATATTAAACCAATTGACTTTATCTAAATTTTCTTTTAATAATTCTATTGCATTTATATTATATGATAAATAATACCAATCAATTTTATCTGGATTTTTTTTTAAATAATCAATTGCATTTAAATTTCTAGATAAATATGAATTAACTAATTTAGTTTCATCAATCCAATCTCTTAATTTCCATATTGGTCTATTTAAACTCATTTTTGAATTTAAATAATAAAAATAAATCATTTTTTATAATTATAACATTTTTTCTTTAGTCATAAAATAATATGCTATCATCATAAAACCAATAATATTTATAACACCAATAATTTTTATCATATCTTTAGTTAAATTTATAAAAATTAAAGTTATACTATTTATAACTATTAATAAAACACCTAAATAATAAGATACTAAATAATTTTCCATTTCTCTATTACTACTAATTATATTTTTTTGCAATAATAATATCTTTTATTGCCAATTCCTTAAATCTCTTTTTATAATTGTTCTTTTATGAAATTTAACATTTCTTTTTTATCATCGAAATAATATAACCAAAATTTATCTAATGGTGCTTTTTCTTCATAACTAAAAACTAAATAATTTACTTTATTTACAGAATAAATAAAGTAAGGTAAATTTTTATTACATTTATATTTTTCCAAAATAAATTTTTCATTTGGATAATTTTTATATAATAATATTAAACAATTACATATTAAATATAAATCTGATTTATTTTTTAATTTTTTTATGATTGTTGGTATTCTAGCTTCATCTACTTTATTTTTTATAGCTATAGAAATCATATTATAACTAGTTATTAAAAATTGTGCATAGTCTTTTATTATATCAAATCCACTAATATTGAGATTATCAACATTAATTACATCATTTTTATCTATATAAATATTTATATTTTTTACTTTTAAATTTTTATCCATAACATCTTTAAGTTTTTTAACATTCATCTTATAAAATTAAAAAAAGAAAAAATAAATTAATCTCCAAATAATTCCTCTATATAATCATAATCTGGATTTTTAAAGACCCTTGAAGGTTTCATTACTTCCTTAATTAACTCTTCATATATCTCTTGATTATTTTTTCGCATTGCTTCATAATCAAGTTTAAAGATTGCTGGATTACTTGAAAAACCATAATAATTAAATTTATTTCGGTTCTTTTCAAGAACATCGATTGCGAAAGGATTTTCTGCTAACCTATTCCAATTAATTTTTTCTGGATTTTCCAATAGAATTTTTAAAGCTTCTTCACTATGATTTAATGATAATCCATACCAATCAATTTTATCTTTTTGCTTTTCAAGCAATTCAATTGCATTTTTATTTCTAGATAAATGAAACCAATCTTTATTATATTTATAATATTTTTGTTCTTTTATTAATTCAATTGCATTTTCATTACTTAATAAATTATCACGATCAATAAAACATTTATTTTCTTTTAATAATTCAATTGCATTTGGATTAGATGATAAATTATTCCAACTAATATTATCAAATTTTTCTCTCAAAAAATTCATATCACTTGTATAACAACATAATAAACCCCAATCTATTTTATCTGGATAATTCTTTAATATTTCAATTCCTCTTGGATTTTCACATAAATAATTCCAATTAATTTTATCTAAATTTTTCTCCAATAAATGAATTGCATTTTGATTAAAAGATAAGAAATACCAATCAATTTTATCTTGATTTTTTTCAAGTAATTCAATCGCATTTGGATTACTCGATAATGTTACCCAATCAATCATATCAGGATTTTCAGTAAGAAAATCTATTGCATTTGGATTAGCAGATAATATTTCTAAATCCAATCTTTCAATTTCAATCCAATCTTTCAATTTCCAAATTGGTTTATTTAAACTCATTTTTATAAATTTAAATTAACAAAAATAAATCAATTTTTTATTAATCTCCAAATAATTCCTCAATATAATCATAATCTGGATTTTTAAAGACCCTTGAAGGTTTCATTACTTCTTTTATTAATTCTTCATACATCTCTTGATTATTCTTTTTCATTTCTTCATAATCTAATTGAAATATTGCTGGATTACCTGTAATTTTATACCAATTTATTTTATCTTGATTAGCTTCTAATAATTCAATTGCATTTGGATTTGCTGATAAATTATACCAATAAATTTTATCTCGTTGATTTTCAAGCAACTTAATTGCATTTTTATTTAAAGAAAGTTGACGCAAATCAATTTTATCTTGGTTTTTTTCTAGAATTTTAATGGCATTTGAATTACTTGATAATATATACCAATTTATTTTATTTGGATTTTTTTCAAGTAATTTAATAGCATTTTTATTTTCACATAAACAATTCCAATCTAATTTATCTTGATTTTCTTCTAAAATTTTAATTGCATTTTTATTAAATGATAATAAATACCAATTTATTTTATCCAGATTTTTTTCAATTATTTCAATTGCACCTGAATTATATGATAAATAATTCCAATAAATTTCATTTTGATTATTTTTTAATATTTCAATTGCATTCTTATTACCTGATATTGAAACCATATTTATTAAACTTTTATTTTTTTTCATTAGTTCTATAGCATTTTTATTACCTGACAAATATAAAGGTATTATTTTATCCAGATTTTTTTCAATTATTTCAATTGCATTTTTATTACCTGATAAACTATACCAATCTATTTTATCTGGATTTTTCTTTAAATAATCTATTGCATTTTTATTTCCTGATAAATCATAAGTATCTAATCGATTTTCCTTAATCCAACTTCTTAATTTCCAAATAGGTTTATTTAAACTCATTTTATTTTTAAATTTAAAAATAAAAAATCAATTTTTATTTTAAATTACAAAAAAACTTAATTTTTGCTTTTTTTTTAAGAACTGCTTCAAAAACCCTGAACTTGAAGTATTTTCTTAAACTCCTCCAATGACTTTACAATTGTTGTAAATAATGAACTATGTAGTATTAAACAATGTAGTTTAGCGGTATTTTCATCAATACCTTCTATACTCATACTATATTTGGTTCCATTCTTCCAATATGAATAATCGATGGTATCATTTTCTCCATCAAAACTATATTCCTTTTTAAATGAATTATCATTTGCAACAAATCGATTTTTTAATTCCTCTGCAATTTTATTTGAAAGAAATGCCATATTTTTTAAAAATAATTTAAAAAATAAAATCATATTTTATATTTTTATTTTTATTTAAATACAAAAAAACTTAATTTTCTGTGTTTTAGTTCTCAAAATAATCCTCAAAAGTTGTTAACTTGAAGACACTCAATAAAATCCTCCAATGATGTTACAACTTCCTCATCCACAATTTTCCCATTTTCATAGCATACTATACGCACCTCATCATCTGGCTCTTTATAAGCATAGATATCATAGTTATTACATCCTTTTGAATAACTATAACAAATTATATCACGAATATCATTCCTATAATCAGGAAATGAAAAAGCCCATCTCTTTTCATAAAGAGCGTAATTATCAATCGTTTCTGAAAGACTAACCATTTATTAATAATATTTAAAAGAATAAAAAATCATATTTTATTTTTTTCATTTTATTTCAATACATTTTTTTTCAAAAATTATTAACTTGAAGACATTCGATAAAATCCTCTAATGATGTTACATCCTTTTCAAATATGAATTTATCATTTATATAAGAACTTATATAAATCTTATTATCTGCTTCATAATAAGTATAAATATTATATTCATTATTTTCTTTTTTATAAGAATAACAAATTTGTTCATATTCATCATAATAATTATCAGGAAGTTTTGCGTCCCAATCCATTTTTTCAATTGCATATTTATTAATTTCTTTGGAAAGTTGAAAATCTTCCATTTTTTAATTTAAAAAAATTAAAAAAAATCAAATTTTTTATTAAATTGTATTAATATAATTCAAAAATAATATAAAATGATTTTTTTGTATAATCAAATTTATAAAAAATGCGTGATAACTTTATTAAGTTTTGTGAAAATTTCAATAAAACTACTTTGAAAGAAAATCTTGAATTTCTTAATCAGAACCGAGATTATATTATCGAAGTTTTTCAGAAAAATGGTTTTAGAATTAAAGCAATTTATTTTCAAAATCATTTAATGAGTTTACAAGGTAAAATTGAAACAACTGAAAAAATTGGACTTTATGAATTTGATAAAAATGAATTCTTGGAACTTTTGGATGATTTCATAAAACTTCTATAAGAAATAAAAAAATAAAAAAAACAAATTAATTTTTGTTATTATCTAATCTCCAAATAATTCTCTTAAATAAGTAATACCTCCATATTTAAAAACCCTTGATGGTTTCATAACTTCACTTATCAACTCTTGTTCAATTTCTTTATTGTTTTTTTTCATTTCTTCATAATCTAATTCAAATATTGATGGATTTAAAGAAATATTAATCCAATCAATTTTATCTCGATTTTTTTTTAATAATTCAATAGCATTTGGATTATTTGATAATTCAAAATAATCTATTTTATTTTGGTTTTCTTCAAGAATTTTAATTGCATTTTGATTTCCTGAAAGATAACTCCATTCAATAAAATGTTTATTTTGTAATAATAAATGAATTGCATTTGGATTACCTGATAAATAAAACCAATTAATTTTATTTTTATTTTTTTCTAGAATTTTAATGGCATTAGGATTTCTTGATAATTGGCACCAATTAATTTTATCTAGATTTTCTTCTAGAAATTCAATTGTATCTGAATATCTTGAAAATTGATACCAATCGATTTTATCGGGATTTTTTTTTAATAATTCAATTGCATTTGTATTTTCTGATAATTCAAACCAATTAATTTTATCTTGGTTCTTTTCTAAAATTTTAATAGCATTTGGATTTTTCGATAATTCTCCAAAATCAATTTTATCTGGATTTTCTTCAAGAATTTTAATTGCATTTGGATTAGATGATAACCAAGACCAAACAATTTTATTTTTATTTTTTTTAATTATTTCAATTCCTTCTGGATTTTCACATAAAAAATCCCATTTAATTACTTTTTTATGTTTCTTTAAATAATCAATTGCTCTTGGATTTAAAGATAAATTATAATAATTTAATTTGGTTGTATCAATCCAATCTCTCAATTTCCATATTGGTTTATTTAAACTCATTTTTAAATTTAAATTAACAAAAAATAAAAAATCAATTTTTAATCTCCAAATAATTCCTCAATGTAATCATAATTTGGATTTTTAAAAACCCTCGATGGTTTCATTACTTCTTTTACCAATTCTTCATACATTGTTTCATTATTTTTTTTCATTTCTTCATAATCTAATACGAATATTTCAGGATGTTTCATTAATTCTATCCAATTAATTTTTGATGGTTTTTTCTCAAGTAATTCAATTGCATTTGAATTTAATGTAAGATTAAACCAATCAATTTTATCTTGATTTACCTTTAATAATTCAATTGCATTTGGATTTGATGAAAGATAATCCCATTCAATTTTATCTGGGTAATCCTTCAATATTTCTAATCCATTTGAATTGTATGATAATTCCTCCCAATCGATTTTATCCAAATTCGCTTTTAATAATTCAATTCCATTTGGATTTGCTGATAATTGACTCCAATCAATTTTATCTGGATTTGCCTTAAGAATTTCAATTGCATTCGGATTAGCTGATAAAATACGCCAATTAGTGATTTTATCATAATTATCTTTTAATAATTCAAAACAATTCGGATTTTCTAATACATATTCCCAATCAATTTTATCTGGATTTGCCTTTAATAATTCAATTGCATTTGGATTCAATGATAATTGATACCAATCAATTTTATCTGGATTTGTCTTTAATAATTCAATTGCATTTGGATTTGTTGATAAAATACTCCAATTAATTTTTTCAGGATGCTCTTTTAGTAATTCAATTGCATTTGGATTACTTGATAATATAGAATAATTTATATATTGTGGATTATTTCGCAAATAAGATATAACAACTGGATTTGGATTAAGACACAAATGACATTTATAAATTTTCTTTAAATCAATCCAATCTCTTAATTTCCAAATGGGTTTATTTACAGACATTTTTATTTAGTAAAAAAAATAAATAAATTCATTTTTTTATAATATTTGTATTAAATTATATAGAATTAAATAAAAATTGATTTATATTTGATTTATAAAAAAATAGTTTACTATGGAATTATTCGAAGATATTCGAGTGTTTTTGATTGGTGAAACATCATTCTATTATTTGGATGAAGATGATAAGAAAGATGGTTGGATGCTGTTCGAAAGTGAGAATGAAGAACAGTGTATTCGTATTTGTCCAACGGAGGATGGTGAAAAGTTGAGTGTAGATATGGTTGTTGACGGTGTTATACTGAAAGGTGATGGTGTTATTTATGATGGAGGCATTGAAATAACTTCTATAGAGGAGTTTGAAAATGAGTTCTTTCTAAAATATTTCTGTCATTGCTACGTTGGAAAAATGTTGAAGTAGAACATTAATAATACCATAAAAAGCAGAATTAAATTTTTGTATTTTAAATTGTATTATTTTTTTTCTTTTTTTAATTAAATATGATTATTTATTAAAATTATAAAAATAAAAAATGCTAAAATTATTAGCAGAAATTGATGAATTCTTATTGGAAAATACAATATTTAATTGCGAAAGTTCTGAAAGTGCTATGATTTATTCATATATTAATTATGATATTGAAGTAGTTAAAATAATTATTCATACACTTCAAAATAAAAATTTATGGATAATTATTGAAAAAGATGAAACAATGCATGTTATTAAAGATGAATTTACAAATTTTGAGCAATTTAAATCATTTATGGTTGCAGAGTTCAATGAATATTTATTATAAATTGTATTATATTATATGAAATTTAAAGAAAAATGATATTAATCTTTTTCTTTTTTTATTAAAAATGTTGAGATTACTTGCAGAAGTTGATGAATTTATATTAGAACAATCTATGTTCTTCTGTGAAAATTCCATTGATTATATGGTTTATTCCTATAAATGGAATGATAATTGTATTGTTAAAATCATTATCAAATCAATGGATAATGGTAATTTATGTGCGAATGTTAAAATAAATGATGATGTTCGCAATATTAAAGAAGAATTTAGAAATATCGATCAGTTCAAATACTTTTTCTGTAGGTATTTCAATAAATATTTGCTTTAAATAGCTTTTATGAAAAAAACAAAAATTAATTTTTTTGTATTTATGTATTAAATTATATTTATTATAAAAAAAATTGATAATTATTTTTTTAAATTAAAAAATAAAATGGCGAGCCTTATTGATGAAATTGATGATTTTCTTTCCACAATGTCATTTCATGGTGAATATTGTGATGATTCTTATTTATATACTAATCTTGGAAATGATGGAAAAAACTACTTAATTATCATTCAAGTAATTGATGATGATAAGTATTTGATTCATGTGAGTATTGATGGAATTGTTTATAATAAAGGAATGGAAATATCATCTTTCATAGATTTTGAGGTATTTTATCGGAGCACGATCGAGCGATACTTTTAGAGTTATTGCTATACTATAAAAACAAGGATTAATTTTTTTGTTTTTTTGCATTAAATTATATGGATTTTTATAAAAAATGAATTTAATTTTATTTTTATAAAAAAATAAAAAATGAGTGTTGAAGATATTTCAGATTTCCTTCAAAATGACTTTTATCCAATTTATGACGATAATACACAATTTTGTGGAAATGCAAGAGATGGACGAATTATAATTTGGTATATTGAACAATTTGATGAGAATATTCGTGTAACGATAGAAGTCAGTGGTATTGTTGAAAATAATGGAATTTTGGTAGTTTCTACATTTGAGGAATTTGTGGATTTCTATAATTATCAAATTCAGCTTTATGGAATTATGGAAAATGTTTATGATATCAATGAGGATTATCATATTGAACATTTTGATGATTTTGATGAAGCAATTGAATTAGATGAAGCAATGGATAATATGGATTTGAATAGTCGAGATAATGGATTATTCAGATTTAGTGCTGGATAATTAGACTTCTATAAAACAACAAAAATTAAATTTTTTGTTATTTTTAAATAATTCTATTAAGATTTGAATAAAAGTTTGGATTATTTATATGATCTGAATTATCATATGTATAACAATCACAATAACTATTATTATTTATAAATTTTATTTCATTTTTACAACTATTAAATTTTAATCTATTTAAAGGTTTTTTTCTGAATAAATAGGTTTTAGTTATAAATTTGGATAGTTTAAGATTTTTAAGAATATTATAAATTTTAATAACAATATCAATATTATCTATAATACCTCCAATTATAATTATTTCAATATCTTCGAATTTATTAGAACCATAAATATTATTTTCTAAAATTTCATATAAACATTCAATTATACAATTTTTATCAATAATTGAAATAAAATGTTTAAATATAGTTTTATTAATTATAATTAAACAAATATTATAATTAATAAAATCAGTAATTATTACATTTGTATTATATCCTAAATTATAATCTCGGGTCTTTAAATATAAATCAATAAAATCTTCTTCAAAACAACTGAATTTAAAAAAATCTTTCTTTATATATATTTTTTTATTTAAAAGATGTTTTATAATTAAAAAATAATAAATTTTCTTAATAATTATATTATCATAATTATTTAGAAAATCTAATAAAAATTCTAATTTAATATCAGAAGATATATTATAAATTATATTATGTTTGTTTATAGATAATTTAAAATTATTTATGGAAATTTCTTTTGTATTTTTAATATAATCTTTATTTAAATCTTTGACATTTAAATTATATGATATTGGTATATAATAATTCATTATTATTCGTCTAATAATCTCTTTAAATATTTAAATATTTATCAAGTATAATAAATAATGGTTTATAGTCTAATTAAGACAATAATAAAAAATGAAGATGTTGCATTACATATTTATAATTATTATTTAATATTAAAATATTTTAAAAATAAAGAATTAACAAAAAAACGAATAAATTTATTTTTAAATTATTTTAAAAACAAACCAGAATATTATGATTTTATTATTGATAATATATATATTACATCTAATATAATAAGAAAAATAATTATAAATGAAGAAATATTAACTAAAATTATTCGTAAATATCCAAATGTAATTAAATATTTGGATGATAAAGATAAAAATAATGAAATAATAATTAAAGAAGTTTGTTATTATAATTCCAGTTATTTTAAATATGCATCAAATGAACTCAAATTTAATATTAATTTCATTCTAAAATTACTTGAAATCAATATTTATATTTATTTTTTTATAGATGAAACATTAAAAACTAATACAGCTATTAATAAAAAAATTAAATCTTTAAATCCTTTTATTCTTAAATTACTATAGAATGGAGGAAATTAAAAGAATAGTAGACAGATGTTTAAAAAAATTAAAATATAAAATTAATAATGATGAAATTGAAAAAACTTATTATAATATTTTTTTAACTTCTGTTGGTATAAATAATGGATTTTTTTTAATATATTTGATTATTATGTATTTATAAATAAAAATAATTTTTCTAATAATCAACAATTTATTAATTATATTTCAGATGTATTTAAGGAACTAAAAACAATAAAAAATATAAATTTTTATATTGGTAAATTAAAAGATAATAGTTATTATAAAGATACTATATATATATATTATAAGCCAAAAGAAAAAGAATTATTTAAAATCATAAAATTTATTGAAAAAAATAAAATTAATGATAAGTATAATAAAATTATAAAAAATATTTTGAAATTATTAAGTTATGAACCAATAATTTTTAATAATTTTAATAATATTTGCGAAATTATTTTTAAAATTAATAATTTAAATATTTTTAGTTATTATATAAATAAAAAGAAATTATATAAAGCTTATGATAAATTATTAGAAATTAAAAAATATATTCCAGAATGTATATTAGAAATTAAAAAACCTTAAAATAAAAAATGATTATTTATTTTTATTTATTTATTCAAAAATGATTGGTAAATATAGAGATATTGAAATTACTATTGATGAAATTAATAATTATAAAAATAATTATGAAATAATTGAAAATAAAATGGTTGTTGAAAGAAAATGTTTAAATAAACAAAAAGAAGAATTTGAAACAATAAAAAATTTATATAATTTAGAAAATGATGATATTTATTATCTTAATAGAATTTTAATTGATAATAAACGTAAAAAAATAAATTTAATAACTGAAAGATATAATGAAATTCAATTGTATAATTATAATGTTAATTTAACTTTAATTAAATGTTTATCATTTATAGTTTGGTTTTCTATAGGTTTATGGTTTGGAAGTATTATTATAAAATTAATCTAAATCATCTGTTGATGTTTCTTCAGTTGTTTCCTCTGGTTGAGAAGGCATTTTTGATGGATCAAAACCAGGGGGCATTTGAGAAGAACCTTGTAGTTTCATTAGTAGTGGTTGAATTTTATCTGTATATTCTTTTTGTTTATTTTTATAAACTTCCGCAGTTTCCTTTGGATTTTCTTCAAACCATTTCATTCCTTCTTCTACAATTGGATCAATTTCTGCCTTGACTTCATCAAAATTAGGTGGTGCTCCTTCAGCTTTTGTTGCAATACTATTTTTAACTCCATAAAGATAATTTTCTAAATCATTACGAGCTTCTACAATTGCCTTAAGTTTTTCATCTTCCTCTTTATATTTTTCGGCTGACTTAATCATTTCTTCAATTTGTTCTTTTGACAATCTACCCTTATCATTTGTAATTTTGATATTATTAGTTTTACCTGTGCTTTCTTCTTTAGCTGTAACTTCCAGAATACCATTAACATCAACCGATAAATCAATAACAATCTTTGGTTGTCCTCTAGGCATTGGTGGAATACCACTTAAATGAAATGAACCTAAAAGATTATTATCTTTTACAAAATGACGTTCTCCTTCATAAATTTTAATATCTACACCTGGTTGATTATCAGAATATGTTGAAAATGTTTGAGATTTCTTTGTAGGAATTGTTGTATTTCTTTCAATGATTTTAGTCATTACTCCACCTGATGTTTCAATACCAAGAGAAAGTGGTGCAACGTCCAAAAGAAGTAAATCATTTGTTTTTGAACTTCCTTGACCAGTTAAAATAGCACATTGAATAGCAGCACCAATTGCTACTGCCTCATCTGGATTTAAACTTTTATTTAATTGTTTTCCATTAAAATAATTGCTTAAAAGTTCTTGAATTTTGGGAATACGAGTTGTTCCACCTACTAGAACAATTTCATCTACATCTCCTTTAGAAATCTTTGCATCTCCCAGAACTTTTGAAATTGGTTCCATTGATTTTGTAAAGAAACTGTCAGCTAATTGTTCAAATTTAGCTCTGCTTAAAGTTGTAGAATAATCAATTCCATCAATTAGTGATTCAACTTCAATAGTTGTTGTTGTTGATGATGAAAGATTTTTCTTTGCTCTTTCAGCAGCAATATTAAGTCTTTTAAGAGCTTTAGGATTTTCCTTAACATCTTTTTTATGTTTTTTCTTAATATCATCACATAAATAATCTACAATAAGATTATCAATATCAGAACCACCAAGATGAGTATCTCCTGCAGTTGATTTAACTTCAAAAATACCACCATCAATACTTAAAACTGATAAATCATGAGTTCCACCACCTTCATCAAAAATTAGAATAGTGCTTTCTTTATCAGTTTTCTTATCAAGACCGTAAGCAATTGCTGCTGCTGTAGGTTCATTAATAATTCGCAAACATTCCATTCCACTAATAGCACAAGCATCTTTAGTAGCTTGGCGTTGGCTATCATTAAAATAAGCAGGAACTGTAACTACTGCTTTCTTAATAGGATGACCAACATAAGCTTCGGCAGTTTCCTTAAGTCTTGCAAGAACCATTGCTGAAATTTCTTCAGGATAAAATTTCTTATTTTCTCCCTTATAATCAACATTAATTACTGGTTTATTATTTTCATCTGCATTAACATCAAATGACCATAACTTTCTATCTGCTTGAACATGAGGGTCGTCAAATTTACGACCAATCAAACGTTTAATATCATATAGAGTTGATTTTGGATACATAGTTGAAACATTTTTAGATGCATCTCCAACAAGTTTTTCTTCATTTGTAAATGATACATATGATGGAATAATTCTTGAACCTGTTTGATGATCAGGAATAACTTCAACTCTATCACCAATCCAAACTGCTACACAACTTGTAGTAGTTCCAAGATCAATACCAATACCAATGCTATCTTCTTTTGACATATAAACTTATTCTGTGAATAATTATTTTTTTTAAATAATCTTTAAATAAATTTAATAATAATAAGGATGGATAATTATTTTTCTAAATTAAGCGATGCTGATTTTTATTCAAATAAATTATATCATATTTATTTTAATTCATATATTAATGACAAATCTATTGATGATTTAATTGAAAAAATTAAAGAAGCTAATAAGATTGATAATCCTAAACCTATTTTAATTCATATTTCATCAACTGGTGGTAAAGTTGTTGATGGTATTCGCTTATTAACTATTTTTAAATTAAGTAAAGTTCCTATAGCAACCATGATTGATAATTATAGTTGTTCTGCTGCTACTTTTTTATCTATTAATAGTCCTTATAGAATTATGAATAAATATGGTTATTGTTTATTACATGAATATTCTATATCAGGATTTTTAAATACTAAAAGAGATAGTTTTATAAAATCTATTCAACAAATTGATAGTTATTTCAATGTTATCATTGATATGTATCTTGAAAAAACTAAATATTCCAGAGAGGAATTAGTAGAACTTCTTCAACATAATATATATCTTGATTATAAAACTTGTTTAGCAAAAGGTATTGTTGATAGAGTTATTGATTATGAACACAAAACACCAATTAATCCTAATATTAATATTTATGAATTAATTAGTGATACAAAAAATACTAATAATTTATCTATTTCTTGTAATTCTAATTCAAGTAATATAGATTTATCTATTTTTAATCCTTCAAATAATCCATTTTTAATTTATCCTAATCATGAAAATTGCACACCTAAAAATAAAAATTCTTCAGAAATTTTAAATATTAATAATATTTTTAAAACTTTAAATATAATACCAAGAATTGCCAGTATCAAATTACCTAAATATAGTATAATAGATACACCAATTAGTATTGATAATTTATTACCATTATTATTTACTGATAGAATTTATATGTATAAACATACTTTTATTATATGTAATTTAATTTATTTTTATAATATGAATAATAGTATTTTATTAGATGATAATATTAAAAATAGCAAATTATTAATGGATTTTATAAAATCTATTCTTAAAAAGAAAACTAAAATGAAATCAGATGATATTACAAATATTAATCGCAAATTTTTAATTTTAAATTCTGCTCAAGCTCTGGAATTTGGTTTATGTCATGAAATTATAAATATTTAATTATCATCTATATCACTTAAATCACTCATATCACTCAAATTACTAATATCACTTAATTTATCATCATCTCTATTCATTATAGATTTATATTTATCATATAAATTCATACCAATACTTAACATATCAATATGATATTTTTTTTCTATTTCATCATTAATTGTTAAAATTATAATATATTTATAATAATTATCATTTAATGCTTTATATTCCATTATTTTATTATTAAAATATTTTGGAATTAATAAATTTCCAATTATTAGATAATTGATTATTATGTTATTTTTAAACACTAATAGATTGTAATATAAATGTCTAATATAACTCATTTTTATTCCACTTATAAATAAAAAATGATTTATTATTTTAAATAATTTACGATATATGGATAATCTACGTTCCTTTCTTAAGAAAATTGCATTTAATTCATATAAATTATCAATTGCTTATAGAGAAGATTATAATTTATATAAATATGTATTTGATGATTTTACTTTATTATTTAAGGAAATAGATGGAGAAGTAATTTCTTTAAACTATAATAAAAAAACTTATACGAATTTTAATGAAATTCAATTATTATTATTTGATTTATTTGATTATAAAAATATTGAATATATTGATGTTCATTTACAATCTAAAAATGGAATTATTATTGAAGATATTTATAATGATTTTTATGATGATGTTAATAAAGAATTGATATGTATTCGTAATATTATCAAAGATGAAAAAATAACAAAGTTTAAAATAATTGTTTATAATAATGAAGAATATAAATTATTTTATAATTATGAAACTATTATTGGTATTGATGCAATAATAAAAAAGATTGATGAATTATTTTAATTAAATTATATAAGGATTTTTATTTATTATTTTTGTTTTATCTCTAATTGTAGTTAACAGAATTTTATGATATACAAAAATATCTATTATTTTTTTTATTAATATTTCAAATTCCTTTACATCTGTTGAATAATTATCTTTAAATATATAATTATATATATTTTCAATTGTATTTATTAAATTTATTTTATTACAATATTCTGGATTTTTATTATAACCTATTTTTTTCTCTCCTTTTACTATCTTTTTTTTTGGTAAAAATCCACGTATAACATCTGCAAAATCTCTTGTAATTAAATCATTTCCAAATTCCTTTGAAACTTCAAAATCCCATATTATACATAATAATCCAACATTTTCTAAATAATAATCCTTACCAAAAATCTTATAATAAAAATAACCTCCTTTTTTAATTCTTAAATATAAAAAATTATCTAATTTAGTATCATAATGAAATAATCCAACATATTTATAATAAAAAATTAGTGATAAATAAACTTGTGTTAATATACTTAATATTTCTTTTTCAACAATTATTGGATTATTTACCAACATTCTTAAATCTCCATCTGCTAATTCATTGAAAGTTATTAATAAGGCTTCTTTATTATTATTTGCTTTCTTAATTATAAATGGATATTTATGGATATCTTCTTTTGCTATTCTGTTTCTATCTATATTATAATCACATATAAATGAATTATATATAATAGGAAAATGAGGGCATTTATTAATTATTTTCATTAAATTATCTTGAATTTTAACATCTTTAATAGTTCTTTCAGTTAAAGGTGTTATTTTACATGCAATTTTCATTTTTTTATTATCTTTAAAATAACTCATATAAACATTAGCATTTTTACTATCACTTCCAATTCTTTTTTTAAGAATTATATCAGTTCCAATTTTAAATTGATAGTTATTTCTATTTTTTTGTAATTTTACACAACCATTATATTTTTTATTTTTTAATAAATTATAATATTTAAATCTGTTATTTATATCCATATCTATAAATTATTGATATTAATTTTATTTTTTAATGAATTGTATAAGGAATTTCATTTATTATTTTAGATTTTTTGGGAATTTTTGGTAATAATATTTTATATGATAATAATATATTTAATATAACATTTATAACTATTTTTAAATTTTCAATTGAATATCCAACATTAATATTAATTATTTTTTTATAAATATCTTGCATAATTTTATTTATTTTTTCATTATTATTTATATGTGATATTTTATTCCATCCTAATTTATAACTACTTTTTTTTGATTTATATGGTAAAAAAGAATATAAAATTGAATAATAATAATCTTTAAAAATATCTAATCTTTTTTTATTAATTTCATTAATTTCAAATGGAATTGAATTTTCATAATCCCAAATAATCCATAAATAACCAATATTTTTTAAATAATAATCTTTACCTAAAATCTTATAATAAAAATAACCACCTTTTTTTATTTTATGATATAAAAAATTATTCCAATGCAAATCATCATGTATCATTTTAGTTTCTTGATGATAAAACATTATTGACATAAACATTTGACCTAAAGTATTCAATATTTCACTATTTTTAATATTCGGATTTTTTAGAAACATTTCTAAATCTCCATTTGCTAATTCATTAAAAGTAATTAAAATTGATTTATTTTCTCTTTTTCCTTTTTGAATTATTTCTGGATATAATTTAACATCATTTTTAATAGATAAATCTTTTGAATTTGATTTTACAAAACTATCATATGAATTATTATCACATATTAAAGAACCATATAATATTGGAAAATGTGGACATTTAACAATTGCTTTTGTTAATATTTTTTGAATTTCTAAATCCTTTAAAATTTTATCATTAATTATTACAACTTTACAAGCATATTTAAATATTTTTTGTGGTTTAATTCTAAAAGAACTTAAAAATACTATTGCATGTGCACTATCACTACCAATTCTTTTTTTAAGAATTATATTATTTCCAATTCTATAAATTGGGTTTCCATCAACTATTTTATAAATTTTTATACATTTATTTTTATTATTTTGAATATTTAATAATTTTTTTAATAATAAAGAATATCTTATTCTATCTTCAATATTTACCGATATTCTATTTATAAATGGTTTAAATAACTTTTGAATTTTTATTGCTGTTTTATTTATACTCATATCTATTTTAGTTATTTATATTTAATATATAAGGATTTTTGTTAATTACAATTGAATTTTCAGGTAAAATAGTTAATAATACTTTATTTTCTTTCAATAATTCAATTATATCTTTAATTAATTTTATTACTCCTTTTTTACCTTTCATTAAAGATAAATTAAAGAAATTATCATAAAATTTATTTATTTTTTTATTTTGTTTTGATAAAAAATAATAAAGTATTTTTGAATAATCATAATAATATGTAATATCATTTGTAATATCACTGGAATATTCAAAATCTATTATTGTCCATAAATAACCTAAATTTTCCAAATAATAATCTTTATTAAAAATCTTATAATAAAAATAACCACCTTTTTTTATTTTATAATATAAAAAATTTTTATCATGTGAATCATTATATAACTTTTTTATTATTTGATAATAAAACATTAAAGATAAAAATATTTGACAAATTGTATTGAATAAATATTTACTAGTTAAATTTGTAATCTTTAAATAACTTTTTAAATCATCATTTGCTAATTCATTATAATTTATTAAATAATTATTACATTTTTTTGATTTATATAAAATAGAAAAATGAGGACATTTTGTAATTTCTTTTGTTAATTTTTTTTGAATTTTAAGGTCCAATAAAGATTTATAATTTATTTTTGTAATTTTACAGGAATATTTATAAGTTTTATTAGTATTCAAATAAATAATTCTATTTTTATTTCTAATTTTATTAATTTTTAAACAATCATCTTTTTCAGTTTCTTTTAAATATTTTTTAATTATTAATGCATAATTTAATCTATCATTAATATCTATATTAGAATTTAAAATCATATCTATTTTATTTAATTATATTTAATATATAAGGGCTTTTATTAATTACATGTGCATCACTTGGAATTTTCTTTTTAGGTATTAAAAATTTTCTTATTACAAATTCATTCACTAAATTCATCATTATTTTATTTAATGTATTTATTGAATAATCAGTAGTATCTTTTAATAATTTTTCATATATTTCATTTAAAATTTTAATAATAATTTTATGATTATTATTATTTTTAATTTCATTCATAATTTCTTTAATAATAAAAATAAATTCAAATGTTTTTTTTGGTTCATCTTTTTTATATTTTGTAATATCAACAGAATAATCAAAATCTATTATAGTCCATAAATAACCTACATTTTCTAAATAATAATCTTCACCAAAAAGTTTGTAATGAAAAAAACCTTCATTTTTAATTTTATGATATAAAAAATTACCTGCATGTGTATCACAATGATATTTTCCAGTTTCTTGATAAAAAAACATTAAAGAAAAACAAATTTGTGTAAATGCATTTATAATAACATATGATTCAATATTTTTATTTTCTAAAATATTGAATAAATCACCATTTGCTAATTCATTAAATGTTATTAAATAATCAAAATCATCTTTAATTCCATCTAATATTAATTTTGGATACAAATCATTTTCATCTTTAAATGATGATATATCATCATTTGGAAAAATTAAATTATACATATTACCATATGTATTTTTTTTAGCTTTTAAAGCTATTTCAGGATTTAATTTAACATATTCTTTAATAGATAAATCTTTTGAATTTGATTTAACATAACTATCACTATTATTATTTTTATTTTTACATATATAATATCCATATAATATAGGAAAATGTGGACATTTTGTAATTGCTTTTGTTAATTTCTTTTGAATTTCTAAATCATCCATTGTTCCATCATCATATATCAATGTAATTTTACAAGCATATTTAAATAATTTTTTATTTTTATCTCTAAAAGATGTTAAATAAACTATTCCATATTCACTAGCAGAACCAATTTTATCTTTAAGAATTATATTATTTCCAATTCTATAAGTTATTTTTCCATTAATTATTTTATAAAGTTTTAAACATTTATTTTTATTTTCATTGATATTTAAAAATTTCTTAATTGACAAATAATATTTTATTCTATCTTCAATATTCATAGAATTACGATTTATAAAAAACTTTTGAATTTTTAATGCTTTAGAATTTAATAGTGCATTAAAATCTTTAAATAAGATATAAGGTAATTTATTTATAATTTTTTTAGGTTTTTCTCTTAATAAAAAATTATTTTTTTCAAATTGATTTATTATATTCATAATTAATAAATTTCTACTTTGAACATCATATTTTGTAATATTTTTAATATAATTTAAATAAATTTCCTTAATTTTTTTATCATCAAGTGGTAAAAATGTTTCTATTAATACATCAAAATCATGAACAATATATAATTCATTTATATTTTTTTCAACTGGTTCACTATAACTAAAATCATTTATAGTCCATAAATAACCTAAATTTTCCAAATAATAATCTTTTTCAAAAATTTTATAATGAAAACAACCTCCTTTCTGAATTTTATGATAATGAAAATTAGTATCACTTGAATTACCGTGATACCTTCCAGTTTCTTGATAAAAAAACATTAAAGATAAATAAACTTGTGTTAAAGCATTATATATAATATTTATATTTTTACTATTTTTATCAATAAAATCTTTTAAATTTCCATCATAATATTCATTAAAATTAATCAATAAATCTTTTTTATTTTCTAATGCTTTTATAACTACATTTGGCAATTCTTTATTTGGATTATTAACTGACCTTGAATTACTTTTTATAAAACTATCACTATTTTCTTTAAATTTATATACATATTTATTGATAAAATCATATAAAGATTTAAAACTGCTATTATTGGATTTACATATTGTATAATTATATAAAATTGGAAAATGATGACATTTAACAATAGCTTTTGTTAACTGTTGTTGAATTTCCAAATCCTTCTTTGATTCAGTATTGAATATTTGTAATTTACAAGTATATTTAAAGAACTTTTGATTTTTATCTCTAAAAGAACACATGTATGTATCATCTTCAAATTCATTTTTAAGAATTATATTATTACCTATTCTAAATATAGGTTTTCCATCTTTATTTAATTTATAAAAACCAATACATTTATTTTTATTTTCTTTAATATTCAAAAATTTCTTAATTAATAAATAATATCTAATTCTGTCTTCAATATTTCCTGAACTTTTACTAATAATTGGCTTAAATAATTTTTGAATTTTTAAAGCTTTAGAATTCAATGACATTCCTACTATTTAATAATATTTAATATAAAAGGAGATTTATTAATTATAATGGCATCACTCGGAATTTTATTTTTAGGTAATAAATATTCCAGTTTAACAAATTCATCAATTAAAGTTTTCATTATATAATTTGAAGTAATTTTTGGAGAACTAGAATTAGAATTAGAACTTACATCAAATTTTCCATAAATATTATGAAATTCTCGAATTATATTAGGATGATTTTTTAGGTCTCTAATATTATCAAATAATTCATCAAAATCTTCAAATGTATTATTATAATATAATTTTTCAGACTTTACAAAATTTGTTATTATAAATGAATAACCTGTATTATATAAATAATAATCCTTATCAAATAATTTATAATGATAAAAATTTCCTTCATTTGTTTTACGATATAATATATTACAAAAATTACAATTATAATGACCTTTTCTTGTTTTTACACGAAAGAACATTAATGCTAAAAATGCTTGAACAAAAGCATTAATTAATATATGCGATTTATAATTTGCTGATTTTTCACACATATCATTTAAATTACCATCCATTAATTCACTAAAAGTAATTAAAGTTTCATCATTATTATATGTTATAAATTTAGATTTAGGTTTAGATGAAGATTTTGGTGAACAAAATTTATAATCATATAAAATACCAAAATGAGGGCATTTATCAATTGCAAAAGTTCTTAATTCTTCTTGAATTTTTATGTCTTTTAAATAATCTTCATTATAATTTTTAATAATAGTGGTAATAAATTTAAATTTATTTATTTTATCAATAAAAGAAGTAATATGTGATATTTTTTTATTTTTTATACCATATTTAGCCATTGCAAATGCATCACCTTGAGTTTGAGGTGAATTTTCATCACAATAACCAGATACTATAATTTTATCTTCTAAAATTAATTTAGTTTTAAATATTTCATAAAAATTTGAAAAACTATCATTATCATCAGGTATAAAATCAAATTTGTTTTTAAAAGATTTAAAAATTTCTGATCTAGTTGGAATAATTTCTTCATTTTTTAAAAATTTAAAATCATCTGTTTCAGTTGGAATAATTTCTTCATCTTTCAATGATTTAAATAAATCTTTAAATAAAACAAAAGGTGATGATTTATTTATAATTTCATGGTTTCTTTTATTAGTTAATAAAAATTTGTTTTTTATAAATTCATCTATTAAATTTTTAATAACTAAATTAATATCTATTATTTCTGATGTGCTAAATTTTAAATTTAAATTAATATAAAAAATTTTGAAATATTTAAAAATATCATAAAAATAATTTGGTAATGGAAAATAATATCGATTTTTATAAGGCAATTTATTATCTTTATATTTTATATTTGAAGCAAATTTATTAATAGTCCATAAATAACCTACATTTTCTACATAATAATCTTTTCCAAAAATTTGATAGTGAAAACAACCACCTTTTTCTATTTTATGATAATGAAAATCTGCACCATTATTTATTATTCCTAATTCTTGATAATAAAATAATGAAGCTAAATTAATTTGTATAAATGCATTTATTATTAATTCTGTATTCATATTATTTGTAGTCATAAAATCTAGTAAAGTTCCATCATAATATTCCTTAAAAGTGATTAATAAATCTTTTTTATTTTTTAACGCAGCAATAACTTTATTTGGTAATTCTTTTTTCGATTTACTTACAGATTTTGAATTACTTTTTACAAAACTGTCACTATTAAATTTATATACATATTTATTAATAAAATCATATAAAGATTTGAAATTACTATCACTTGATTTACATACAAAAGCACCACATAAAATAGGATAATGAGGACATTTAAAAACAAGTTTTGATAATATTGTTTGAATTGTTAAATCTTGATTTGAATTAAAAGTTAATATTTGTAATTCACAAATAAATTTAAATAACTTTTGATATTCATTTCTAAAAGAACATAAATATGTATAATCATTATATATTTGATTTTTAAGAATTATATTATTACCTATTCTAAATATTGGTTTTCCATCTTTATCTAATTTATAAAAGCTAACACATCTATTTATAACTTTTTTAGTATATAAATTTTTTTTAATATTTTCATTATAATTAATTCTGTGTTGTAACATTTCTAATAATTAGAATTATAATTATTATAAAATACAAGTATGTAAAATTTTGGATTTTTTAGGTATTTCATTTAATATAATTTTATTTTTTTCTAAAATTAATAAAACACATTTAATCATTTCATTTTTATTTTCAATTTTGAAACATTCAATTAAATCATTTTTAAATGGTATATTAAAAGATTTTGAAATTGAAATTAAATTATCATTTCTAGTATTTTTAGAAGGAAATCTATTAAATTTATTTATAGTAAATAAAAATCCTAAATTTGGTAAATAATAATCTTTATTATTTATTATATAATGATAATAACCTTCTTTTTTAATTTTTTCATATAAAAATATACTAGGATTACAAATTTTTAATCCATCATTATCTTTAATATTAAATGTAAAAAATAAAGATAAATAAATCTGTGCTAAACAATTAAAAACTGCTTTTTTAGTAATATTAGATTTAGCTAAAAAATCATTTAAATTTCCTTTAGTATTTGAGTTAATAAATGAAAATATAAGTGGATTGTGTAATATATAATTAAATAAATCATCCTGATGAATTTTAGGAATTCTTTTTTTTTCTTTATAATACATTTTTTGAATAATTTCTGGATAATATTTAATATTGGTTTCTTTTTCATTTTTTACAATAAAATAAAAACTACAATATAGTTCACCATAACAAATAGGAAAATGAACACATTTATTCATATTTGGAAAATTGAAATATAAAGGTTTTGATGATGGACCTAAACTACAAGCAACTTTATATTTATTATTATTAATTTTAACAACAGCTTCATAAATTTCTTCATTATCATTATTACTTATTTTTTTAGTTAAATAAATATTATTAAGTATTTTTACTTTATTTTTATAAATATAAGGACAATCTATTTTTTTGAAATCTTTGAAATTATCCATTAAAATCTCCGCATTTTTAGTTATTTCTCTAAATGATATTATAGACATTTTATATATCTATAAATAAAAAAATAAAATTAATTAGCAAATGAGATTTGTTAAATCTGATTTTCTTAATTCTTCTTTATGATTTTTAAAGATTGATGTAATATAATTATAAGCGTCATCAATTTGTTCAAATGATACACCACCAGTAATTAAAACACTGCCACTTTCAAATATTGCAACTGTGATTTTTTTACAATTATTTAATCCACATCCAGAACCTTTACCAAAACAATAATCAGAACAACTACAAATTCCATCTTGTTTATCTTTATTTTTATTCCAAAAGAATTCCAATTTTACTCCATGATACTTTCCAGGTTCAAAACTACATTTATTATTATAATCATCACTAATTAAAATTTTATGTAATACTTTGCGTCTAATTAGAAATTTTTCTGTATTTTCTTCATTACAATAAGTTTTAAAATCTGTATTAATCATTCTAATATGAAAATTAGTAAAACCAATTTTTTCAATAAAATCTTCATTGGAAGAAATTTTATTATCAATTTTATGAATTCTTTTAATTTCTTCAATAACTTGATTTACAATTAATTCAACATCATTTTTATTTTTAACTCCAGTAATTTGAATATTGCCATTTTTAAAAATTTTCAAATTCGGATAATTATCACCTTTATATAAAACAGTAACTTGATTATCAAATGAAGTTTTTTTAGTAGTTTGTTTAACATTTCTTTTTTTCTTTGGATAAATTCCTCTTTTATTTTCCTTATCAGTTATTTTAGGATAATGTATCCATATAAAATTTGATTTTTCTTCAATATTAAAATTATCATATAATGTTATTAAATCTATATTAACTCCTAAATCAACATTACATGTGATAGTGCTAACTTTATATGGTGTGAAATGAATTCCTTCCATCGATTACGATATATAAAGAATTATAATCTTTAAATCATTTTTTTTTATTTTTTGGAAATTTTATTTAAATAAGATGTATTTAAAACTTCAGTAGTAGAACTAATAGCTATCATTGGTGGAATATTTAAAATATAAGTTTTATCATTATTTAAATGAGCTTCTCTAAATTCATCAATATCAATAGTTCCACCAAACATTTTTAATAAATATCTTGAAGGTGCTGGACGAATTATTTTTTGATTAATTCCACATCTTTTAGCTATCATTTGTATCCAACTATTAATTTCCCAAACTTTATCACTTCCACAATTTACTGAAAAATTATGAGCATTTGCACATTGTAATGAACAAAATGAACCTAAAATAAAAAAAGTATCATTAATTGGATCATAATTATAAGGCATACCATATGCGTTTCCTTCAATAGAATGACAACACCAATAACAACAACTATTATTATTAACAGGATTATTTAAATTATAATTATTTTGATAATATTCATTGTCACAAGAGATATCACTCACATCATTATTAAAATAACATATATTTTCATATGGTGTAGGTTCAATTACTTTTTCATCATTTTTTTCAATATTGATGATTGTATTTATTTTATTTTGAGAAATAGGTAATTGAATTACAATATCATCATCATCATTATCTTTAATCATTGAATCAATAATATTTTTCTTATTATTTTTTTTTATAGATACATCACTTACCGTTTTTTTTCTAGGCATATTAAATTATTATTACGTGTTATTTTCTTAAATAATTAAATATATCTTTAATCATTTCAACTACTTCATTTAAATTTTTAATTTCCTTTTTATTTTCTTTTTTAATTTCCTTTTTATTTTCTTCTTTTTTTGGTATTTCTGTATTTTTGAAAAATTCCTTTATATACTTAACATCTTTATTTAATTCATTCATCATATTTATAAGATACAATACCGATAGTATCAATATAACTAAAATAATAAATAATGTTAAATCCATTATTAATTATAAATAAAAAAAAATTTATTCTGCATAAACATAAGAAAGAGTTCCATTTAAATATCGTAAAACATTCATACTTCTAATATAATAATTCATTTTATACTTATAATTATATGGAGCTATATTTAGTTTTTTTAATTTTTCATTTATTACTGAATTATCTTGTTCATTTGTATATGTATATAAAGAAATTTCAAAAGAACTTCCATTTAAACTACCAGAAGGTTTATGTAATTCTGGAAATAATGCAAATGAATAGGAATAAATTCCTTGTTTTGGAACCGCTGAATGATGTTTATATGGTTGAATAACATTAAAAAAATTAGCATTTTTTTCTTCAATTCTATTAAAATTATTTAGAGTAATTTTTGCTTTACTCATAATAGATTTTTCTTGATTTTCGGGAATACTATTAGTATAATTTGTAGTTGTATTAAATTTATAATAATCATCTCTTTTTAATGTCCATATTAATTCCTTGATATGTGTTCCTGTTCTAGTTAAAGTAGTAATATTAACTAAATCTGTTCCAGGTGTTATTGAATAATCAGTACTTTTAATTATTTTTTCTGTTAATATATCAAGATTTGCATTATTACCAATCCATGTTAAATCTTCATTACCTACAATCGCATAAGTTGCTTCAATTGATGCATTAAGTTCTTTTGATTTTACAAATGTATCAATTGAAATTTTATCATTCGGAAATAATTCATTATAATAAGCAGGACTAATATATAAATCTAAATCACTAGAATAAACTTGATATAAATTTTCAATATTTTCAAGTATTAATTCAATCCATATATTATTTCCTCCACCCGTAATTCTAGTTAAAATTAAACCTAATGAAGGATTTTTGGAAATATTTAAATTTAAAGGAACTACAATTTCCTTTCCTTTTATTGATGGTTTATTAGCATTTTTATCACCAATAGGATATGCATTTTTATATCTATTATTATTAATAGTAATAACTGGAATATCCATTTTTGGATCAAAAAAACTACTTACATTTCCAGTCATTTTATTAAAATTATCTTTAACTAATTGCGTTAATTCATTAGAAATAGTAATCCATTCACCAGTAGTTGTATCAATTACATTTCCATTTACTTTAAGAACTAATTCTTTGATAAATAAAGTTCCAAAATTACTAACCCATCTAAATTTATATTTATCACTGGAATAAATATCAGGAATTGTATATTTTAAATATAAATCCAATAAAAAATTATAATCATTTTTAATAATATAACAAATAAAATTTATATCTCTATTTGTTAAATAAGGACTATTATCAAAACTTAATGTAACATTATCAAGTCCAAAATTAGTATGACGACGATATGCATATTTAAAATAACTTATTTCAGGATTACAATTTATATATGTGTCTAATTGACTTTGACCACAATAAATTTGAGCTAATGTACCTGCACCCATTATTTATAACTATTTATTTTTTTTTAAATTGATTTAACAGGAATAGCTAATTCTTTTTCACCATCATACATATCAAAATTAATTCTATCACCAATACGAACTTTATTTTTATCTATAGTTGATGTTACTAACACAACTTCTTTAATTGGGAATTTCTTTTTATATAATTTTAATATTTCATCTTGTGATAATGCATAATTATAATAAGCTAAATTTGCCATTTTAACAGGAATATCTTTTGTTATTTCATCATTATCTACTTGTTCTGTAATTTGTCTATCAACATAATGTTCAGATGATAAACCTTTTTCGATTAATTTTAAATTTGGATTTACATATAAATTACCTTGATTTTTTTTCATAACTGTTGAATACATATCAGTACTATTTTCATTAGTTAAATTATTATTTAATGTAGAACGATCAGATATTAAAGTTCCATTAAAATAAACCTTACAATTTGTTCTATTTACAAATAATTCATCTTCTTGTTGTGGATTTTCTTGCATTACAATAGTAACCATATTCCAAGTTTTGTTATAAATTTGATTATCTATATCTTTAATTCCTAATTTATTATCCTTAAAATTTTTAATATTAGTTGCACTACCTTTTAATGGCTTTGATGATGAATTAAATGTATCAGGATGATTTATATTATTATATTCAACTATAATATCTCTTCCATCATTACTTAATTTAACTAATGGATTTTTAACTATTAAATATTTTTTAAGTCCTTCTGTGTCTCTTGAATATTTAGCTTGATTATAAGTTAATGTATTTAAGTCTCCTTTAAAAAATAAAATTATATATTTATTTTTATCTTGATTTCTTATAATTTGATCTGAACCAGTATCCATTATATTGTAATATAACCAAAAATTATATGAATATTCAGCACCACCATTTTGATTTACAGATGGATTTAAATCAAAATAATTTGGATCTAATTTATTAAATGTTTCAACTTTACTAGTAGTTTTATCAAATGAATAAATACCATTTAAAATTAAAGTTTCATGTTTATTAGAATTAGTTAATTTAATATTTTTAATATATTCTGTATCATAAACAGAATAAGCAATAAATGCCATTATTAATAATAAAAATATTGCTAATATTACTTGAATTATAATGTCTAACATTTCTATTTATATATATTATTATATTTTATAAATTGGATTTCTTACTCTGTAATTTGATAATCCTATTTTAGATAAAAATCCACCAATTGGTCCTTTATAATAATCAGCAAATATATCTTTTTGATTTAATTCATAATTATAAGTAGTTATTTTTGATACTAAACCTGAAAAGCCTGGACCTTCCGCAAAATCATTATTATTTCCACCAATATTTAAATATCCATTAACATTCATATCCAAATTTCGTAAATCTTTTCTAGCAGAATTTGAAATATAATTATCAATTTCACCTGTGCTTGTTGAGTTTACTAAATCACCATCAACATATGCATATATATAATTTTTATATGAATTTGCATTACAAACTATTCCAATATGAACCCATCTTTGTAATGGAATATAAGGAATAACTATTCCTTGTTTCATAAATTGTCCAAGAGTTGTATCTGTTAAATCAGAATAATTATTATATTGAAGTTCTGGTAATGAAGAACCAAATCTAACATACATTCTATTATTATCTTTATCTAAAAAGACAAATGGAGACATTTTAGTTAAATCTGTATTTTTTTCACCACTAGTTATATTAAAAACATTCTTATACATTCCTTTATATTTATTCATATCATGAACATAAATCCAAAATGTAAAACTTCTTCTTTCACCATTTCCTGTTTTATCATATACAAATTTATATTTTTGTTTTTCTGTACATACTACGGGTGATTTTGTTTCTTCAGCCATTATGACTGATTGTAAAAATACACGTGTAGTAATTAAATAATAAAGTAAATATGCTATTAAAACACAAACTATAACTACTACAATTAGACCTATATATAAACTTGAACCTTCAAATAAAGAATTATAACCACTTTGAACAGATGAACTTAAAGTGCTACTTGTGCTTGAAGCTACTTTTTGTAAACTTCCATATATTTTATCAATGATACCTTCAGATTTACTATTACTATCAGTTGAACTCATTTATTATATTTCTATCTAATATTAATAAATAAATTTTCTGTTTATTATATTCAAATGATAATTTCCAATATTATGAAATGGAAAGCTTTTATTATTATAAAAATTTTTATTATTTTTTTTTTGTAATGATAAATAACTTAACATTTTTGTAAAATTAGCTAATTTTACCTTTTTATTTTTTTTATTTGGAATTTTAAATAATCCTTCGATTATTGATATAAATAATTCTATTCCAATTTCATTCGATTTATTCATTATTACATCAAAATAACAAAAATTTAATAAAAAATTCTTATAAAATATTTCCTTTTCTTTCTTTATACCATTACGATTATTATATAATTCTATTATAATATTTTCATGAAAATTTAAGGGAATTAACCATTGTTCTTTTGACACAATTCTTCTTAAATAATCTCTATTAAAATTATTTGAATATATATAATCATTTATTATTATTTCATCATTATTATCATAATATGTATTTGATATTGTTTTTATAATATCTGATAAATTATAATTATATTTTATTATAATTTTTAATGCATCACTAAAAGTTATTTTGGAATTATATATTTTTAAAATTTCATAAATTTCATATTCATTCATATTTGGAAAATTCATAATTTTACATTTTTTCTTTATATCACCCAATTTTTTTACAATTGAATTATTTATTATACATATTATTGGTATATGTTTTAATTTATTAGTATTATTATTTATAAAATTATATAATGTGATATTTATATTATTATCTAATGCTATTAAAATATCATAATCATCTATAATTATAATTTTTTTTGCAGTATTTGATGTTAATATTTGAATTAATGATGATATAAATGATTTCATTAATAAGTCATTTAATTGGACTGATGAAGAACAATTAAAACTATCAATATTAACAATAAATAAATTTAATTCTTTTGCTATATTATTAATACTATAAGTTTTACCTGTTCCAGAATTTCCTGAAATAAATAAACAAGAATTTAAAGAAAGTTTTTTATTATTTTCATAACTATCAATAATCCATGATTTTATAACTTCCATTATTAAATTATTTACTAACAATTATTTTTATAATGAGATATATATAATAAGATAATATTGCTATTAATGGATACATTAAATCCAATGTTAATGATGAATTTGGATTATAAGTTTTAATATTTCCTGATGTGTCAAACATTAAAGAAGGTTTTAAAATAAATAATAAAATTATTATAATTAAATAAATTAAAATAGGTATTAATATCATTTGTTATTATTCTATAAATTAATTATAGAATAAATGATTTTAAAATTAATAATTATAATATTAGTAATTTTTATATTTCTATATTTCATTATTTATCAACTTGAAGGTTTTTCAAATAAAAATTATACCAATACTAAAATAATTTCTTGTGAGTATAATAATATTTATTCTCATTTACCATATGATATTATTAGTAAAGATAAAAATGATAAAATTTATGATATTGGTAATGATGAATTAAATGAGATATTTAGAAAAATTTTTAATATTAATATTTCTAAAGTAATTAGTTTAATTGATGGTATTAATTGGTCAAAATGGTTTTCAATCAGTGATATAAATTATTCATCCAATATTAATAATTATTATTTAAATGTAATTGAAGATTTTTCCAAAGCTTTAAATAATTCTGAATTAGTTATCAATGGAACCAAATATAATATTATTTCTTCAAATTTAAATAGATATAAAACATCTGTTGATAATTCCAATATTTATTTATTAGATATTAATATTATAATATATAGACCAAATAGACCTCTTGCTAAAGATGTTAAAATTTTTGCAGTTTGTAATGGAATTTATACTAATTTATTATTAGTTAAAGTTGTTGGTGTTATTCCCGAATGTCAATTAAAATCTACTGATATTAATCAATTTGATTTAAATTCATATAATGATTATAGTGAATTTATACCAACCGAAATAGTTAATTATGATATGAATAGTTTTATTTATGATACAAATGATAAACTTGCAAATTCTCAAGCAGAATATAATCTTTATAATAAATTACTTAAAGATTTAATGTAAATTGAATTATAATAATGAGTTATTTTGAATATGTACTTATTGGTGATTTAACACCTCTTTTTGAAGAAAAAACTGCATTTGTATTATCACAAATTAATGAAGAAACAGCATTATATAGAATTGATAAATATACTGATGAAGTTGTTGCAGAAGACAAAAAAAGAAGAACAATGATTTTAACATCTCCAGTTAATGTTTGGAATGTTCTTTATCCAATTTTTAAAGATACAAATATAATTACTTTAGGTTTTTTTAAACAACGAATTATTTAGCAAATGAATTCCATTCAATTTTTAATTCTTCCATTATTTTTATAATTTCTTTACAATTATCAATAAAGAATTGTTCATAAACTTCTATTAAATCTGTTGATAATGAAAATCTAATAACTAATTGACTAATTAGTGGATGTGGACAAATATAACCAACATAAGAACAATCAAATTCTCTATATTTCTTATTTTCTCTTACATATTTATTATGAAGTAATGATTGTATTAAATTTCCTAATGTATCATCTTCATTATCTATTTTAAAATTAAATGAATTCTCACAATTATCAACTGGTTCTATTTCAATTTCTTTATTTCCAATTTTTTCAATCAAATTTTCTAATTTTCCAATTATAATATCAATTGATTTTGCAAATAAATATTTATAAGATAATCCATTTGCTGTTTCTATTTGAAATTCAATACTATTTGGATCTCCAAACTCATTTTTAATGTAATTTCGCTGTCTATCTAAAATGTTATCCTTAAATTCTTTTTCATTTTCAATAAAATAGAAATTACTTAAAGATACAGGTGAAAAACCAGCATTCAATTTACCAGTTCTTTTTATAGCAATTGCTTTAAAATGAATATGTTCTGTAGGTCTTAAACGAGTAATTAAAATTCTTGATTTACTGATTTTATTTGCAGGAAAAATTTTTTTTAATTCTTCTTTAGTTAAATTTCTATCTTTATAAGTTCCCGTAAAATTTTCGGTAGTAATATTAATAGTTTCATTACCCTTATTTTGAACATTTAATTCAAATTGATAATCTCCATCTTCATAATCTTCAGTGATTTCTTCACTTATATGTAATGGAATTAAACCAATTCGATGTATCATAAATTCATTATGAAGTGGTCCATTATTAAATACCATTTCAATTGTTGGTTCATCTTCACCATAAAATCCTACAACTGGAATTTCACTTAAAATAATTCTTCTAATTGAATTTATAATTCCTAAATCAATATCATTAATTGTAAATGAATGACGTTCCGCAATATCATTATAATTATAATTTAAAAACATCTTTATTTTATAATATTTATAATAATTTTATGTCATTTTTTTATTTTTTAATTTATCATATTTTAAATAAATGATTCTATTTTATAGTATAAGTTGTCAACATTGTTCTGTTTTATTAGATACTATTAAAAGACATGATACAAAAAAAACCATTAAATTAGTATGTATTGATTGTAAAATAAGTTTAATTAAAACTAAAATTACTAATGTTCCTGCTCTAATGTTTCTTCCATCTAAAGAAATTATATATGGTAAAGCTGTATTTGATTATTTATTATTACCTAACAGAGGTTATTTGTTTAGTAATAATACAACCAGAGAAAAAGATAAAACACCAAGTTCAATTACAGCACCTATACCTTTAAATACTTCAACACCTGATGCAAATGAACCAATATCGTTTTCATTAGGTAGAATTGGAAATGATACATTTAGTGATATTAATGATAATGATTTTAATTCAATTAATATAGATACAAATAGAAATTATGTATGGGAATTAATAGATAATAAAAATAATAATCAAGTGCCAATTCAAAATTTATCTGAAGAGTATAAAACAAAAAGTGAAAAAAAATTACCCAGTTTGGAGGAACTAACTAAAGAACGTGAAAATCTATTTAAGGATATTAAATAGATTTTTATTTATATATAAATAATGAGTTCCTCAACAATTATTTTTAATCAATATTATTATGATTTATTAACTAAAATTAGAACTATTGCTAAAAAACACAGAGAACATAGTTCAACTGCTAAAAAAATTCTTGAGGTTGTAAAAGAAAATTATAAAGAATTTGATAAATCTTCTGATGATTATGTTAATTTTCTCAAGGAAAATTGCAATGATGATTTTTGGAAATCTTATCTTGATGTAAATAAGGAAGATTGTGATGAGTGGTTAAAGAAAGATGATGTTAAATCAGTTTGTTTATTTAAGGAAATTACTATTAGTGATATTGCAAAACTACTTCGTGATAATTTTATGTGTCATCATTATTTAAGTGTTTTTTATATCTTTAAAAATGAAATGAATGATGAAAGTGCAACAACTATTCTAAAAATTCTTCAAGCTTTTGATGAAGAATTTGAAATGGAAAATGAAGATTTTAAGAAAGTTATTGAAAGACTTAATTCTATTAAAACTGATAAAGTAAAGGAAGGTGCTAGTTTTGATGGTATGGATAATCTTAAAGATACTACTATTGGAAAAATTGCAAAAGAAATCATTAAAGATGTAAATATTGATAAATTAAAGCAATCTATTTCAAATAATGAAGGAGATATCTTTAAAGCTCTTGCTAATCCTGAAAATGGTTTAGGTGAATTGTTTACAACTGTTGGAACTAAAGTAACTGATAAAATTTCTTCTGGCGAATTAAATCAAGATGCTATTATGAAAGATGCAATGAAATTTGCTTCTCTTCTTCCTTCTATGTTTGGTAATGGTGGTGGTGATGATGAAGGTGGAACAGGTGGTTTTAATATGGCTGATATGATGAAAATGATGAGTGCAATGAATGGAATGGGTGGTGGTGGAGGACCTAAAAGAGGAACAAAAGCAGGAATTAATAAACAAGGATTACGAAATTTAGCAAAACGTCAAGAACTTCAAAAGAAACTTGCAAATAAGAAAAAATAAATTAACTTTTATTTCTTTTTTTCAATCATTTTAATAGAAAGAAATGAATTTCAAAGATAAAATAATATCTATTTCTATTTTTGTAATATTTATATCAATTATAGCTTCATTAATTTTTAGAAATATTGCATTTTTATTATTTGGAATAATTATTATAATATTCTTATTTTACGTTTATTTATTTAATAATGAAATGAAAATTAAAACCAGAGAAAATTTAGATGTAGAAAATTTAGATTATTTAGATAATAGATTATGTGTAAAACCCACTAAAGATAATCCATTTATGAACCCCAATATTTTGGAAAAATCCAATTTAACTTATAAATCTTGTAATATTCAAAATAATAAAATTAAAACAAATATGAATAATTATTTTAAAGAACCTGTTTTTAAAGATGTTATTGATATTTATGACAGAAAATTTTCTGAAAGACAATTTTATACAATACCTGCTACTAGTATTCCAAATGATCAAGAAAGTTTTTCTAAATGGTTATATGGAAGAGGAAAAACTTGTAAAGAAAATAATGGAGAAAGATGTTATTATAATATAATATAAAGTATTAATAGAATATAAATGGATAAAACAACCTTTTTTGATTATCAAAATAATCTATGTTCCGATAGTTGTTGGATGGATTTTAAAAATCATGGAAATGATAAAATTTTAAATTATTCTACTTTTGAACAATCATCTCAATTATTACCATGTGAAGCACCTAAAGTTAGAGTTCCAGAATTTATGTTAGATCATCCTAATTTAAGAGGTAGAGCTGGTTATGGATTAGCTGAACCTTGTTTAGTTGATACTTATAGTGATTTATTAATGAATAATGAAAAAATTACAAGAGATAGATGTAGAATTCAATTAAATACCAGAATTTTTACTGGTGTTCCTCAATTAAAAGGGTGTGAATTAAATCCAAGTAAGGAATTAGAATTATTAGCAGGTGATGATACTACTTATAATATTAGTGGATGTAAAAAAAGATTAATGGAATTACAATTAAAACATCCAATTCCATTAGTTGATTGTATGAAAGATATTCAAAATCCAAATAATATAGTTCCTATTTGGACAAATGGCGGTGAGGATACTCGTTCTTATATAAATAGAATGAATTTCAATAAAAATTATTACAAATAATTTAATATTTATGTATAATAGAATAATGAGTTTTAATAGAACTAAATATGATAATTGTTCTTATACTACTGATTTAAAAAGTAATGTAGATACTCTTGGGCATATTTTATCAAGTTATAGATATGAACATAAAGATAAATGTATGCATCAATTAGGTTTTGTTGGTGGAACTGCTGTTTCACATATTCAAGGAAATTTAGTTGATTTAGACAGTGAATTACGAGGACAAACTAGAATTTTAACAAGATGTCCTACTAATAAATATATTCCATCTGATGATAATGTAATTAAAAATGATAAAACAGAACCTATAAATACTGAAATGAAACATTTACCAACTTGTCAATCTATTATGTATCGTTCAATTCCATTACCTCCTCCTGTTAAAATGAATTATTGTTAACTTTTTTTTATTTTTATTCTTATAGAAGAATGTATAGTCCTAATGATACTCGAATGAGTTATGATAAAGGTTCTTATCAAGAAGAATTAGAAAGGTCTATTTATCCTGGTGTCTATAAATTAATTACTCCACATAATGATTGTAATGAGTGTAATCAATATATTCCAAATGATCCACATTTAAGATTTCAAAATTATGGTAATCATGTATGTAGTATGAAATTAGCAGTTGATGATTCTAGTGAATTATATGGATTAAATTACAAAAATTCTAAATGTAATAAGGATGCATATGCACCCAATAGTTATATTTCTACTGGATGTAAATTGAAAACAATTGATAATGTTCGTAAATGTAGCACTCCTACTGAATCATGTCGTTTATCTAATCCTCCTTGTACTTTAAAAGAAACTGGAATTAATCGTTTTGATCCTTTATGTTGGAATCCTCAAAATAAAGCTCTTGAAAGTTTTGATAGAGCTGGTATTAATTATAGAATGGTAGCTAAAGATAATCATACACCTTGTATTGAAAGACCAGACCCTCAAGAAAAATTTACTCCAATTTCTCAAATGGATTATACAAATGATTTAAATAAATGGTCATCATTACATCAAGAAAATACAAAATATTCGCCGGGTTATCCTTATGCGAATGCAAATCTTAATTTAAATTGCAATAGAAATCTTGCAAGTTGTAATTAAAATTATTATTTCACTAATTATAGGAATTATAAATAATCCCAATGCAATAATAATATAAATCATTTATTTTTTTATTAAAATTAAAAATCATTTTTTATTTTAATTATTTTATTATTTATAGAAAAATGCAAGATTTAGAATATGAAGATGAAGAATTAGATGAAATTGATTATTTAGAAATTCTTTCATTTGATGAAATTGTTAAAATTAATCCTACTTTTGTTGAATTTAATGATGAACAAATTGAAAATTATTTATTAAGTTTCTTTAAATCAACTAATAAAAGTAAAGCTTTTCTCAATTTATTTAATAATATCATTAATAAACAACGTAATCCTTCAAATACTAAAAATTTTATAGTAGTTATTGATGCAAAAAGAGGTAATTTTACAGAAGGTGATAGTTTGGAATCTTTTATTTTAGATAATTTTATAAATAAAATTAAAGATACTTCTAAAGAGGAAATCAAATTTTCATATAAAAGTAAAAATAAAATTTGGTTTCCTTTAATTTATGATGATGAAACCACAAAAATAAAATTTACTGCAACAAATAAAACAATTGTTCAATTATCAACTAATGATTATTATATAATTTATAAAGATGATGAACGTGATATACCAGTTATAAGTGTTTATTTTTGTGAACCTAATGTTGATGATGATAGTTATTTAAATGAAAAAATTGGAAGTCATTTAATTAAATCAATCAATAAATATAAAGGTGAAATATTATCAGGTGAAAACTATAAATCATTTGATGATTTAATGAAAGATTATAAAATACCATTACCTTTAAATAAAATTGATGAAAATGAATATGATTATTCTAATTTATCCAATTTATTCAAAAAATTTAATTATGATTTAGATTTTATAAATTTAAATGATTTTGAATTATTAAAATCTCATTTAATTAAATTAAATAATAAAGAAAAAATAGTTAATATTACTTATTCTTCTCATAAAATTAAAGAGAAAAATCTTAAAAATTCCAGATTTTTATTTTATGAAATTTTAAAAAAAACTAATGATTTAATTCATATAACTTTTAAATTTGCAAAAAAATTTCAAAATGATCTTGATACTATTCAAACTGAAAAAAATTTTATTGAACAATTACCCATTCATAAAGATCTTAATTTATTAATCAATAATATAAATAATGAAAATTTTGAGGAAATAATTAAAAATTTACGTGATATTCGCAAAAATATTTCGATTGATAATTCTATTTTAGTTTTTCAAAAATATTTAAATTTAAAACCTGAAGAAATTGATTTACATTTTAATAAAATTGAAAAAAAATTTAATTTATTAATAAATGCTTATAAAGATATTTATAAAATTGATTTTACTTTTGAACAAGATGAAAAAGAAATTATTAAAGGTAATGATATGAGTAATTATGAAGGTCTTCCAGAACAAATTGGAGAACTTAAAAATGATATTTTATTTGATGATGATGATGAACCTATTCCTTTAAATGAAAAAGATTTATTAGATGATTTAAATAAATATTATAATAATCAATATTATATTCTTGAAAAAGGTTTTCATCAATCTCTAAAAGATATATTACCTTTTATTATCAAAATTAAAGAATATAGTAAATTACCTATTAATCTTGATGGTATTGTAAATCATCTTTTTAATATTCATCGAGGAATTCCTGAAAAATATATATTAATTCGTGAGAAATATAAAGATATTTATGATGAAGAACATTGTAAAGAACAAGCTCTTAAACCTGTAAATGTTGTTCTTAATAATGAACATGAAGATAAATTATTAAAAGATGCCAATATTGAATATGTTAATATTATTACTAATATGTTATATGATGTAATTTGTAAATGGTCAATTGAATTGCAAAAAGAATTAATTGATGAAACATTATTATATGATAATGAAATTTATTATATTCCTTGTTATGACTTATGGAATGATGTTGGTTGTCCATATGATATTAAAGCAAAAGATGGTATTTTTTATTATTTACTTTGTATATTTGCAAATGTATTTAAAGAAAATTATAGTGATAATTATAGTTATAATTATTTACCATTGGATAAAAATTATAAAAGTAAGATTTTTGAAAGATTAATTAATAATTATTCAAATGAATTACAACATTTTGAAAAGATTGATTTAAAAAAAAAGAAAACTAATAAGGGAATTGAGGCTCAAAAAGAATTGGTAAAATTTCTTCAAAATAAGGATTATAAAAATGATAAATTTTTTGAAACTTTTATTCAATCACTTATTTATATGCCTTCTGTTAAATTTCAAAAAATTCATAAATATTTATTAGGTTGTTGTTTAGAAGTTATTGATGAAAATTTTACTGCTGATAATTTTTTTAAAACTAATCGTAAAGATTTAGAAAAAGCCAAATCTAAATTTTCATCTCAACGTGTTTTAAATGAAAAAAGAAATATTCGTTTTTATTTATCTAAAGAAGAAATAATTGAAAAATCAAAGAAATTTAAAGCTATTAATTATGAAAATTTATTATATCCTATTTATGAAAATTCATTAGAAAAATGGTTTGAAGAAGAATTAGATGAAACTACTATTTTAAATCAATTTAATATAACTGATATTAAAACTAAATTATTATATTCCTATAATATTCATATTAATGAATATTTGAAAATTTTTGGAAAAAAACCAGATTTAATTAAAAATTATTCTTTTAATAATTATAAACAAATTTTACTTTATGTTTCTAAAATATTATTTTTACATTTAAATGAAAATGCTTTAAATTTTGTTAAAAAAATTAATAAAACTATTCATGTTTTAGATAAATTAAATTCTATTATTAATGATAATAATGAAACAGCAATTGAACAAATAAGAACTATTATTGTTATTCGTGCAATTTGTCTTCCTGCTATTCCTGAAATTAAATCAATTTCTAATTTACAACCTTCAATTAATATTAGTAATGAACTTTATAAAAAAATATTTAGTGATATTAAAACTAGTATTTTTAAAATAATTGAAAATTATAGAATTCCTACTGTTAAAGAACAAAGAGATTATATTGATAAAATGCGTGAAAAAAATAAAGAAAATATTTTGGCTAAATTAAATAAAAAAACACAAGAAGAATTTAAACTTTATAATCAATTTAAACAAATTGGTATAAAATTATTTGAAGAAGAAGAAGATATTTCTGTTGAAATTAATAAAGAAATTACTGATGATGTTAAAGATATTCAAGGTGAAAATGAATTTAATTTAGGTGTAGAAGATGATGAAAATGATTATTTTGAAAAAGATGACATGGGATTTATTTATGCATAATAAAAATTGTTTATTTTTTTTGTTATTTATCTATAATAGATATGGATTTTATATTAAACGAAACTCCTTCTATGAATAATATTTATAGTTCGGATTATTATAAAATAACTAAAGGAAAAGAACAACAGTTGGCTAATAATGCATATGAAAAAGCAAAATATCCATTTAAAACTGGTGTGGTTCCTACACCATCATCTGCTGATATGTATATGCCGATTAGTGAATATAATAATATTGATAAAAATTATGTTAATAGTTTATCTGGTGACAAAATAAATATTAAAGATTTTAATCATGGAAATATGCAACAATATTTAAGAAAAGGGGTTACACAACCAATAGATTTAGATAATAATCCAAATTTTGATAAACAATTTGGTTATAATGATTATAAATTAAAAAAAAGTGAAGTTAAAAATTTTTTTGATCCTACAACTGATGTTTCTCTTATTAGAGGTATGGATAATAATAATGATTTTTTGAGAGAAAGAACTGTTATTGGTGATGTTCAAAATAACTATAATCCTATTCAAAGTGTAAGAGTTGCACCTGGGTTAAATAAAGGATTTAATTCTGATGGTTCAGGTGGTTTTCATCAACCAGATACTTTAATTTATGCAAAAACTAAAAGCAGAGATGAATTAAGACCTGGGACTGATCAACGAAGTTCTATTTTTGAAATTCCATTTCAAGCTCCTATTAAAAATCCTATTGATAATAGAGGTGTTGTTACACCTCTTTCAAAAAATAAACCTGAAACTGTTTATAAAGTTACTGAAGATAATTGGTTTAAAGGTCAATCTTATTTAAAAAAAGATACTGGAAGACCAGAAGAAAATTTAAAAGATACTTCAAGAATTGGAACTCATATTGATTATACAGGACCTGCTAAAAATCAATTAGAACAAATAAATGTAAATGAAGATTATGGAAAGAAATCTATTTTAGTTTATAATACAGAAAAACATGAATTAGCTAAAAAGGAAACACCAGTTGCAAATTTTACATCTATAATTAAAGCTATTACTGCTCCTGTCACTGATGCTATTAAAATTACTATGAAAGAATATTTTGTTGATTCTGCTCGTTATTATGGTAATATTACACCACAAATTCCTGAAAAACCAACTACATATGACCCACATAATCATATAATGAAAACAACAGTTAAAGAAACTACTGTTCATGATAGTGAAAATTTAAATTTAACAGGTGATAAAGAAACATATTCTAGTCTTTATGATACAGCTAAAACAACTGTTAAAGAAACTACTATTCATGACAGTGAAAATTTAAATTTAACTGGCGATAAAGAAACTTATTCAGGTCTTTATGATGATGCCAAAACAACTGTTAAAGAAACTACAATTCATGATAGTGAAAATTTAAATTTAACTGGCGATAAAGAAACTTATTCCGGTCTTTATGATGATGCCAAAACAACTATTAAAGAAACTACTATTCATGATGATTATACAGGTAATGTTAAAGTTCGTGAAATTTCATATTTAGAAAATGGCGATAAAACTAGAACAACATTAAGGCAAACATTACCTGTTCAAGATAATACCAGAAATATTAATAATGTCAGATATAAAAGCACTTATGTATATGATCCATCTATAGTTGCTAAAACAACTCTTAAAGAAACAGTAGTAGGTTCTAGTAGTTCTCAATTTGGTTTTATTAGTGGTGTTTTAAATAGTATTATTGGTGGTTATGTAATTAAAGAAGAAAATGCTAAAAATACTCAACGTCAATATTCACATATGGAATATAATGGAGGACTTAAAAGTGCTGTTACATTTGTTCCTACTGATAGAGAAGCAGAAATGAATGCAGAAATTGATGATACTCGTGAAAGAATTTTAATAAAAGCTGGACATACACCAAATGGTGCTGGTAAATTTATATCATTAGATAAGTCTAATGTTAATATGGGTGTTAAACGACAAGTAGATATTCAAGAAGTAGCAGAGCCTACCAGAAATATTGGTAGAATTTATCAAACAGGACCAATGCAAATTTCAGAAGATAGTATGACATCCGCAATACAAAAAGAAAATGCTTTTGAAAATAGATTAGATAGTTCAATTTTATCATCAATTGCAAATAATAAAGATGTTATAAAAATTAATCCAATAAGATGTCAATAATTAAAGAATTATTATTAATATTAATATGATTATATAAATAAATACAAAGATTGATGGATTAATTTTTATTATATTTAAGAAATCTATTAAATAATCACTTCCTTCATCAATTATTCTTTCTGTTAATTCATTATGATTATTAGAAATCCATTTACATACTTTTCTTTTTATATAATAAGGTCTTCTCAATATTAATTGCTTATTTTTATTTAAATTTAATGGTGTTTTTGCTAGAAGATAAACCGCAATTGATGCTGTTGCAGGTTCTAACATTTGTGGTATAATATACATATTTATATATATAAACAAATAATTATTTATATTCAAATAAATGATTAAAAATTTAAGAATTATTGATAAATATCTTATTGGTTCTGGTTTATTAAATGTAATACATAAATTATATGAAACACATAATATTCAAATAGAAAGAATTGATTACAGAAATAATAAAGATGTATTTAAATCAAAATTATTGCCAACTGAAAAATTATCAATATTATTTTTATCATTTATAACAGGTTTTTATACAATTCCAACAAATATTATTCAACAATTAAATGTAATGGCTATTAAATATAATAATGATATACCTGAAAAATATGGTTACAAATTTGAAAAAAAGAAAATTAGTGATTATTTTTAATAATATAAAGATAATATTTATTTATTTTTATAATGGAATATTATAAACCTAATAATATTTTAATTACAGGTGGATGTGGTTTTATTGGTTCCAATTTTATTAATTATTATAAAAAACTTTATCCTGAAATTTTTATTATTAATTTTGATAAAATTGATTATTGTTCAAATATTAATGATATTAATCATGATAAATTAATTATTGGTAATCTTAATAATTCAGAATTAGTTTCATATATCTTAAATGAATATAATATTGATACTGTAGTAAATTTTGCTGCACAAACTCATGTTGATAATTCATTTATAACTCCATTAGAATTTACTAAAGATAATATCAATGGAACTCATTGTTTATTAGAATGTTGCAGAATTTATAATAATATTAAAAGATTTATTCATATTTCCACTGATGAAGTTTATGGTGAAATTGATTTAAAGACAGATGGTTGTAAAGAGGATTATTTATTAAATCCTACAAATCCATATTCTGCAACTAAAACTGCAATAGAATTTATTATAAAATCTTATTATTATTCTTTTAAATTACCTATTATTATTACTAGAAGTAATAATGTATATGGAAAAAAACAATATATAGAAAAAGTAATACCAAGATTTATTAGTTTAATTAAGGAAAATAAAAAATGCACAATTCAAGGAACTGGTGAAAATCGCAGATGTTTTATTCATATAGATGATATTTGTAGTGCAATTGATATTATTATTAAAAAAGGAAATATAAATCAAATTTATAATATTGGAACTGAAAATGAAATATCTATTTTAGAATTAGCAAAAAAAATAATAGAAATATTAAAACCCGATGAAAATTTTGAGAATTATATAGAATTTATTAAAGATAGAAATTTTAATGATTTCAGATATTATATAAATTCTGATAAATTAAAAGAATTGGGATGGAAGGAAACAATTGATTTTAATAAAGGTTTATTAGAAATTATTAGAAATTAATTTATATTTAAATAAAAAAATGATTTATATTATTTAAATAATATAATTAATAAAATGAATATATTAAGAGAAATCTTTAAAGATGTTAATGAACGAGATAGTCCATATAGAGATATTTATTATTTAACTGATACAGAAATTAGATTTTCTATTAAAGATGATAGAATTGCTAGAATTCTCAATTATTCAGTTAGAAAAGAAGATGATAAATATATGGCTTATGCATTTGAACGTTCACAAATTTCAGGAATTAATTCAAATATCAGACAAGGAATTAAAGAAATAAATAGTAAAGAAGAATTTTGGAAATGGTTTTCCAATTTCTATAATGATTTACATTAATTTTTTTGTATTTCTATATATAGAAATATATGTTATTGTCAAACGCAGTTAGAGGTCGAACAGGTCAATTAGTAGGAAAAACATTGGGAAGAACATTAGGACAAACAACTGGAAGAACTTTTGCAACAACAGGAACACAACCAAAATTATTAACATCAGGAATACAACCAAAATTATTAACATCGGGAATACAACCAAAATTATTAACATCAGGAATACAACCAAAATTATTATTAACATCAGGTTTAGAAAATGCTAAACCAAAATTTAATTATAATGATTATTTAAATAAAGCAAAAGATTTTATTACTAAAGTTAATAAAGATAATGTTGGTAAAGTAAAAGGATTTGTTGCTAAACCTAAAAAAACTAATATTAAACTAATAAAAAAAGCAATACAAGGAACTAAAAATTATATAAATTCATCTCAAATGAAAATTAAATTTAATAATTTTATTCAATCTGTAAAAAATAAATATAAGGACTTTTCAGAAAAGTTTTTAGAAGGTTTTAAAAATAATTTTAATTTTGCATTAAAAGAAAAATTAATTAATAATAATAAATTATCTTATTTACTTGAAATTGCGGATGGAATCAAAAATCAAATAAAATTAAAAAGTTATTTGAAAACTATTAATGACTATATATTTAATTTAGCTTTAAACAGTAAAGGTAGATTACAAAAATTTGTTTCAAATTTAAAATTTTCAATTAAATTTTTAAATGGCTATAGTAATAAAAAATTAAATTTAGATAAAATAATTAATAATATAAAAATTATTAATTTAAAAATATTTATTAATTTTTTAAAATATTTTGATTTACTTATGACATTATCTTTAGTATATTTTACTACTGAAATTATTATAAAAAATTATGATCAACAATTAAAAATAAATGCATATAAAAAATTAATAAAAGAAATATCATCTAAATTAGGAGAAAATGAAAATAAAGATAATTTAGAAAAATTATTAGAAATAAATGATAGTATGTATTTAGTAATTTCAAAAGGAGGTTATATAAATAAATATAAAAATTCTGAAAATAAAAATTCAAATATTTTAAATTTACAAAAAGAAATAGTTGAAGATATTAATGAAAATATATTTAATAGAAATGATAAAATGATAACAAGATTGAAATCTTTACAAAATGAAATATATGATATAGAAAAAGAAAAAGAAAAAAATGTTGCATTAAGAACTTATGAAATATTAAAATCTAAATTTTCTGAAAAAGTATTAAATAATAAGTCTTTTGATAAATTAACACCTGCACAAATAAATGAACGTAATTTATTTTTAGAATCTTCTCATATTTTATTAAGTAGCTAAAAATAATAATAAATATTTTTATTTATTAGAACAATATAAATATGGCAGGCATAATAACTAGAGAAGCAATGAAAAGAGTACTTGCAAGAAATATGGGAAGGGCTTATGTTCCAAGGAGAAATATAAGTTTCAATCCAACTCATGTAAAAGCAAATGAACCACAAATTACAAATATTAAAAAATTACAATCAGAATTTGTTCAAACTTTAAAAGAACAACCGAAAAAATTTAATGGTCAATATAATAATAATCAATTAGTTCTTTATAATAAAACAAAAGTAGATTTGTTTATGCAAAATATAAGATTATTATTGAATAATTTAAAAACTTCTTTTAAATCAACTGCAGAATTTTACAAATATATTGAAAATTCTGCAAAAGAATTTATTAATAAACTTAAAACTAAAAATATTTTAATTGAAACTAAAACTAATAATATATTAAAAAGTAAAATTCAAAGAGAAGCTGATTTACTTAATGATATAAATAAAAATGCGGAAGAATATTTTAATAAACTAACAAATAAACTCACTAATTTAGTTGTAATTACTAATGTTATGGTAATTTTAACATTAGCATTAACTATTGATTATATGACTAAACCAATTGAAAATATAGGTATAAATAATGAAAAAATAAATTTAGATATTTTAATACCTGTTGAACCATTAGTTACATCTCCAAAAAAACAAGAATTAATTAAAACTATTACAGATACATTTAATATAATAATTGAAAAAATAAAAAATACCAGTAAAGATTTATATAATTCATTAAAAGATAATTTTAATAGAATTGTTAAATTATCCAATGTTAATTATGATTATATTAAATCTATACTTGAAAATATAGGTAATATACAAGATATTAATATATATAAAGAAGCTTTAAATAATTTTAATATTTATTGCACTAATTTAATAATATTGTCAAGTGAAGAAACCAAAAAAATAATAAATAATTCTAAATTAATTATTGATGAATATGCAAGTTTTGCTTCCACTAAATTAGGTAATCTTGCAAAAGATAATTATAATAAATTTTTAACTTTAATTGAATTACCAAATGTAAATTTTGAAAAAACATTTGCATTAATGATTAATTATTTAAAAAATTTACATTTAGAATTATTATTAGTTAAAGGAAAAGAATATATAAATTTAATGCCTCAAAATAATGAAACTAAACAGTTAACAGAAAATATAGAAAATACTACTAAAAATGCGGATACAACTTCAGAGAGTATGAATAAAGAATTAGAAAATAAAATAAAACAACAAAAGAAAAATGAGGAAGAATTAATTAGAAATGTTGTTTCTTTACAAAAAGAATATCCAGAATTAATAGCAGTAATTGAAAAATTTGATAAAGAAAAAAATACTGATAAAAAAATGACTATGTATTATATGATAAATAATTCTTTAATAGTTTCACCTAAAAATAAACAAGTTTATATAAATCGTTTAGTTAATGAATTTAAAAATTATTAATTTTTTTTATAAATATTTTTAATTATTAGAATAAAAAAAATATAATGGCTGGTATTGTTGTAAAAAAACTTAATGAAAATTTAGCTAAAAATGCTGTTGGTCAATATTTACAAGAAGGACTAAAACAACAAAGAAATCTTAAATTTAATATGATAAAAAATAATGTTCAAGAAGCACAACAACCATTAATACAAGTAAAAGAATTTAATTTAAAACCACAAAAAGCCGTTAATCAATATTTAGAAAATGCAAGAAAAGAACAAAGAAAATATATTCAAAAAATTAAAAATTTGGAAAAAATTTTTTATCCAAATGTAGTTACAGATTTTAAACCAAGTGATTTAAGTGCGTTACCAAATAATTATTTTATGCCAAATAATCTTAATAAAGATTTTTTAGAATATGTGGCAGAAAATATTTTAACAGATACACCAAATAAAAGTAATGAAAAAATAAAATTTTCAACAGAAAATACAAAACAAAATAAAGAAGATTTTAATTTATTGACAAAAAATATTAAAAATAAAATATTAATTGCTAATATTATATTAATTTTAACATTTGGAACATTAGTTCATTTAGATACTAATTATAGTGATATTAATATTACAGATGATGAAGAATTAATTAAAAATTTGTTATTACCAAAAAAATCACAACCAGAAATAATAGTAAATGAAGAAAATATTAATAGTTTAAAGGATAAATTTTATGAAGTTATTGAAAAAATTAAAAGTTTTAATATTTCATTATACAATTCATTAAAAAATAATTTTAATAGAATTATTTCACTTCCTGAAATTAGTTATAATTATATTAAATCAATACTCGAAAATATAAATAAAATCAGAGATATTAATTTATATAAAAAAGCTTTAAATAATTTTAATCTTTTATGTATAAATATAATTATAGTATCAAGTGAAACAACCAAAAATTTAATTAGTAGTTTTAAAAATATAATTACTAATTATATAAGTTTAACTTCCAGTAAAATTGGAAATATAGCAAAAAATAATTTTAATATATTTTTAAGATTATTTAGTTTACCAAATATTAATAAACAAGAATTACTTAATTCTTTTATTAATTATATTAAAAGTTTACGTCCTCAAATAATTATAATTAAATTAAAAGAATTAGCAAAACTTATAAAAGAAAATCATTTTAAAAATCTTAAAGTTAAACAAACAGTTATGTATCATCCTAATAATATTGAAGATACTATAGAAGAAGAATATCCAGAATATCAAAGAAGTATTACACAATATATAAAACTAAATAAGGAAGCTGAAAATAGTTCTGTTGAGTTAAATAAGAATTTAAAAGAAAAAGAATCACAAGCAAAAGATGGTTTTTATAATTATGTTAGTTCATTATTTAGCAAAAATGAAATTAAAAATGATAAAGAAACAAAAAAAGCTGTTTATGATTATTTAAAAGATTATTTCAATACAGAAGATTTTTTATTTGATCAAATAAAAAAAACTGAAAAACTAAAAACAAATTCTAAAATAAAAAATTTAGTAAATGATTTATCAAATGAAAAAAATCCTAATAAAATATTACCTGATATTTTAAAAGAAAATGATAAAAAATTATTCGAAAATAAACAAATTTTTGATGATTTATTATATCTTAATACACAGTTATCAAAAAAAATATAGTTAATCATAATTAGAATAAAATTATGATAATTTCCAGAATTGGCAAAGAACTTGGAAAAAAAAATTATAATAAATTAGGACCAATTATAAGTAAATATAATCCACCAAAATTAAATATAGATAAATTTTATAAAAATGAATTTAAATTTTATAATGTTCCTCAAAATGAACAGATTATAGCTAATATGAAAATAGTTAAAGATGCAAAACAATATGCTAAAGAATTTGTTAAAAATTTCAACAATGAAATAGAATTAGAAAAAATAAAAATAAAACAAAAAGAAGATGCAAAAAATTATTTTAAAAAAATAACTGAAAAACTTACAAATAAAACATTAATTGCAAATATATTAACTATATTATCATTTTCAGCATTAGTTCATTTTGATATTAAAAGTGAAAAAATATCTGTTGTTAAAACAATTGAAAAAGAAAAAACAATTGAAGAAGAAAAAAAAATAATTAATATATTATTTGATTTTATTATTGAAAAAATTAAAAATATTAATAATGCTTTATATAATACATTAAAATATACATTTAATATATTTATTAGACTTCCTAATATTAGCTATAATTACATTAAATTAATTCTTCAAAATATAACTAAAATTACTGATATTAATACTTATATAGATGCTTTAAATAATTTAAATATTTTATGTAATAATATTATAATAACATCTACTAACGAAACCAGAAAAATTATAAATAATATTTCATTAACTGTCAATAATTTCGCGCGTTTAATTGCAAATAAAACAGGAGATTTAGCAATATATAATTTAAATATATTTTTAAAATTATTAAGATTACCAAGTGTGAATAAAGAAGAATTATTTAATAATTTTAAACAATATACTAATTATTTAGAACTTGAATTAATTATATTTAAAACTAAACAATTATTTGGAATAAAAGATGTTCCTAAAAGTCAATTGGATATTTTACGAAATAATCTAAATAATTTATATGAAGGTGCTAAAGATTATTTTACAGAAAATTTTAATATTTATTTAAAATCACAAGAAGAAATAGCTAATAAAAATAATGATAGTTTTATAAAAAAAATATTATCATTTAAAAATCCCTTATCTCAAAAAGTTGTAGATAAATATAATAAATCAAATAGTAATATTAAAGATTATTTATATTTACAAATAAATAATATATTAGAAAAAAATAAAAATAATGATGATGCCATTATAAAAGAATTTCAATATTTATTAAATATTCCTTAAAAATAATTAAATTCTTAATAATGTATAGAAAAGTATGTTTAAAACATTTGGAACAAAAACTGTTACAAATTTAGCTAAAGATGCATTTAAAAAAGGAGTATATAAAGGAAATAAAGGATATATTCCTCCATCAAATAATATTATATATGGATATGAACCGAATAAATTTTATTCTAAAGATTCAATATATAATAAAAATAAATTTAATTATTTTAATAAATTAGGTAAATTAGAAGAAAATCAACCATATCCTTCTCATATAAGTTTAGGAATTTTAAAATCAGTAAAAGTTTTACCTGAATCAGAATATAGAAAATATTCAGAAGAAACATTTGGTTATAAAAAAAATCCAAGAGAAATTAAAGATAAAATTTCACAAAAAAAATATGAAGAGTTAGTGGATATTGATAATAAGAGAGCTATAATTAATAATATATATTTATTTCCATATACAGGATTTGCTAATTATACATTAAAATTAACCCCACAACAAGTATTAAAAGAATATAATTTTTATACTAACACAACAGATTTCAGAATGCAAGTTATTAAACAAAAAATGGTAGAATTAGGTTTAGCTAGTGAAAATGAAATTAAAAATTTTGAATTAAATGTAAAATTAAGTGAATCACAAATCAATGAATATTATAAATTTATGGAAATGTTAGATAATAAAGAATTAGTAAATAAAATTACTATAGATGAATTTAAAAGTGTATTAAAAAATACAATTATTTACATAAAAAAACATTTTAAAATTTCAAATAATTTATTATATAGTTTAAATAATAATTTTAAAGAAGTAATTAAAATGAGTGAATCAAACATCTCATTAAATTATATTTTATCTTTATTTAATTTTTCTAAATTAATTAAAAAAGCCAAATTATTAAAAGAATATTTAAAGAACTTAAATAATTATCTTTATAATATTATCATAGAAAATAGTGTAAAAATAAAAAATAAAATTATAGAAAATTTTAAAAGAATAGTTGAATTTTTCAAAACTATAAATAAAAAAGGTGTAGAAACTAAATATTCAACTGAATTTTATGAATTATTAGAATCACCATTTGCAAATAAAGAAGAATTAAATACAAAACTTAAAGATTTAGTTTTATTAATAGAAAAAAATAATTTAAAAGAATTTAAAAGTAAAGCATTAAATTTTATGATTTATATTGATAAATCTCATAAATTCGCTATAAAAGAAGCTTATTCGTTAATGATAAATGATAATATATTTAATAAATTGCTAATAAAACAATATGAAAAAATATTTAAATTAAATATTAATAAAGATTTGAATTTATTAGTTGAAAAAAAGAACATTAAAATTAAAAATGAAAGTTATATGACTTTAATTGCAATTTATACAATGAATAAATTATTAAAATTTTAAATTTTTCGTGCGTTTTATTTAAATTCTTTACAAATTATAGAAATTGTTATGTTAAAAAAATTTGGAACAACAACTTTTGGAAATGTAGCTAAAAATACATTAAAACAAGGATTATATAATACAAAAAAAGCACATATGCATATTGCTCCACCACCACCAAATGATGTTATATATGTTTATAAAGACCATTATAAACCAGGTTTTAAGAAAGAATATTACAAATTTTTTGATAAATATACAAATGATATTATGTTAAAAAATAAAAATTTAAAATTTAAAGAAACTATTCCTAGAACTATAAATATAGGATTATATAATAATGTTGAAATTACTAATAAAAATGAAAAACAAAATTATTTGAGAGAAAAATATGGTTATAAAGAACATCCAGAAGAAATTAAAGATAAAATTTCAAAAGAAGAATTAGAAAGATTAAATGACCTTGAATATAAAAAAATGACATTAGAAAATTATTATATTAACAAATTAAATTTACTTATAAATAATGTAAATAAATATCCAAAAGAATTACTATTAAATTATCATTTAAATTTAACAGAAGAACAAATATTGAAAGAATATAAATTTGCTAAAAATTCCACCAATTTCAAATTACAAATTATTAAACAAAAATTACTGGAATTTGATTTAGTTAGTCAAAAGGATATGAAAGATTTTGAATCTAAAGTTAATTTAACTGAATCACAAATAGATAAATATACTAAATTATTAGAGACTTTTGATAATAAAGAATTAGTAAATAAAATTACTATAGATGAATTTAAAAGTGTATTAAAAAATACAATTATTTACATAAAAAAACATTTTAAAATTTCAAATAATTTATTATATAGTTTAAATAATAATTTTAAAGAAGTAATTAAAATGAGTGAATCAAACATCTCATTAAATTATATTTTATCTTTATTTAATTTTTCTAAATTAATTAAAAAAGCCAAATTATTAAAAGAATATTTAAAGAACTTAAATAATTATCTTTATAATATTATCATAGAAAATAGTGTAAAAATAAAAAATAAAATTATAGAAAATTTTAAAAGAATAGTTGAATTTTTCAAAACTATAAATAAAAAAGGTGTAGAAACTAAATATTCAACTGAATTTTATGAATTATTAGAATCACCATTTGCAAATAAAGAAGAATTAAATACAAAACTTAAAGATTTAGTTTTATTAATAGAAAAAAATAATTTAAAAGAATTTAAAAGTAAAGCATTAAATTTTATGATTTATATTGATAAATCTCATAAATTCGCTATAAAAGAAGCTTATTCGTTAATGATAAATGATAATATATTTAATAAATTGCTAATAAAACAATATGAAAAAATATTTAAATTAAATATTAATAAAGATTTGAATTTATTAGTTGAAAAAAAGAACATTAAAATTAAAAATGAAAGTTATATGACTTTAATTGCAATTTATACAATGAATAAATTATTAAAA